>JAEEGK010010759.1_pt1 | contig 21065 bp, 21 predicted proteins | sample 8958771 | NCBI WGS metagenome assembly JAEEGK01 (sample SAMN16246547, study PRJNA631951) | gut metagenome | biome: gut microbiome; feature: rumen; material: SC-attached | host: Bos | place: Iran: Karaj | collected 2018-10 | reverse complement strand
TAAATCGGTTAATAATGCGTTCGGCGATATATGGCGATTTTCGCTGAAGATTTTGTCGGTCATAATCACCTTGTTGCCACAACGTACATAATTTCCGCCATCGAAAACAATATCCACATAGTCACTCAAATGCGTCATAATACTTTTGCAGGCATCTTCTTGCTTCGTGATATACTTCCGTTTAGTTTTATATTCAATCAGATAATCGGGACTATACTTATACCTGGTATACCAACCGTCGTTTTTTGATATGCAAACGGGCATATAATCTCTGCACCAATAGTCTTTGGTGTTTTTCAACTCGCGGTGTTCGATTTGCAATTCATCGAGTGCGGCAAAAATGGCTTTGGCAACGCCGCTCGTTTCGGGTGTCCTGGCGAGCCATTCCGATGTGTAAATAATGGGTTTTTCCATAATAAGAAAATTTAAATAATTAAAAGATTTTTATATATTATTTTAATAATCAATATCTTACGATTTGTTTCGTGGGTACAATAGTATAGGCGAAAATCTCACAATCCAAAAATTTTGTGTTAAGAATTGTTAAGATTTTTGCAAAAATTGTTAACATATATTATTGATTATCAATAATATATGTTACGAACAGAGAATAATGTATGTATCTGATTGGAATTAAGTCAGTTACATGTATTTAGCTGACTTCCACAAGTTTTGTGGCAATTACTCCTTGTATTTTTCCCGCACAATCTGGTACGAGTTTCGTGTGAGTTCGCGAAGCAGGTCGGCGGGAGCGGTGCGGGCATCAACGCCAATCCAGTGTTTGGGCGAAAGGTTGAACGGGCGGCCAACGCTGTCGTAACGGGCTTTGAGTTCCCCGATGCGGTCGGGCTGGCACTTGAGCGTGACAATGCCGTAATCGTCGCAATCGAAAAAGGCGAACATATGGCCGTGCACGTAAAACACCAGCACACTCGCGCCGTGCGGGAAAGCCGCAAACGGCATCTTCTCCACCACATCGGTGCCAAGCGAAAGACAAAAGTCGCGATATGTTTCGATGTCAGTCATTGCAGCACAAAGATTGAAATTTTCGGGCAGAGATGCGGTCGTCAATTGCACAATTTGTTTTTTCCCGATAATGGTTCGAAAAAAATCTACAAAACGCCAGATTTCAAACCATTGATTTTGTGGGGAAATAATACATTTAGCCTGGATTTTTAAATCAACAGACAATGAAACGTTTTCTATTTCTGACAATTGCCGCCATAATGGCGTGTGGCGCAACATCGGCGCAGACCGACACAGTCAACATTCAGGAAGTGGTAGTGACAGGAACTCGCAACCCGATAGATATCAGGCATTTGCCTATGACGGTATCGGTTGTCGACCAAGCCAAACTGACAGAACAGAATCAGATTTCGGTGCTGCCAACCGTTATGCAGCAAGTGCCAGGCCTGTTTCTGACCAGCCGTGCTGTGATGGGCTTCGGCGTGTCGGGCGGCGGCTCGGGCGCCATCAATGTGCGTGGTATCGGCGGAACGCCAAACACTGATATTCTGGTACTTATCGATGGTCATCCGCAGTATCAGGGCATCTTTGGCCACCCAATTTCCGACAGTTACCAGACAATGATGACCGAACGCGTTGAAGTGCTGCGCGGCCCCGCATCGGTGCTCTACGGCAGCAATGCTATGGGCGGCGTCATCAGCATCGTCACACGCTCGATGAAGCAGGACGGCGTCCGTACAAGCGTGAATCTGGGCGGCGGAAGCCACGGAACGCTGATGGCCGAAGCGTCGAACCAGGCGCGTGTGGGCAAGTTTTCGAGCACCGTGTCGGCCGTTTATAACAGGTCGGACAACCATCGGCCAAATATGGATTTTGAGCAGGTGGGCGGCTACGTGAAGTTGGGTTACGACATCAGCGAGCACTGGAACGCATACGCCAACGCCGACATTACCCGTTTCGACTCGAAGTACCCGGGCAGCACCACCGAGCCCATCTACGGCGCTCATCAGTGGATTCTGCGCGGCGTGATGACTGCGGCCGTCGAGAACAACTACGGCAGCACGAGCGGTGCAGTGAGTGTTTATTCGAACTTTGGCCGCCACAAAATCGACGATGGTACAAAGGTCGATACTCTGACCACCGACCGCTATTTCCGTTCGAAAGACGCGCTGACGGGCGTCTCGGTTTATCAGAGCGCGCAACTTTTCGGTGGCAACCGCGTGACCGTAGGCTTTGATTATCAGCATATTTTTGGCGAGTCATATTATACAGATAAGGCGACGGACACCACGATAATAGTCCCCAAAAAGCAAGCGACAAAATCCACGCGGCACGAGTTGGCCAGCTATGTCGATTTCCGTCAGGATTTAACTGATTGGCTGACAGTTGATGCCGGTATTCGTCTCGACCACCACTCAATTGTGGGTACGGAATGGATTCCGCAAGCCGGTATTGTTATTCGTCCAATGGCCACAGCCGAAGTTAAAGCAATGATTAGCAAGGGATTCCGCAATCCAACAATGAAAGATTTATATCTAACAAAGTGGGCAAATGAAGAACTTGAGGCTGAACGGTTGTGGAATTACGAGCTGTCGTGGCGCCACCGTGCAGGAAAACTGTCGTATGGTGCCAATGTCTATTATCTAAAGGCAGACAATATGATTCAAACCGTTGGTGAACGTAATGAGAACACTGGCGAGATTGAGAACTACGGCCTTGAACTCGAAGCCGCCTACACGCTGAACGAGCACGTGAGCCTGAACACCAACCACTCGCTGCTGCATATGGAAAACAAGGTGGTGGCCGCGCCTGAATACAAGGGCTTTGCGGGTGCAAACTTCAACTACGGCAAACTGGCTCTGATGGCTGGTTTGCAGTATGTGCATAACCTTTACACGGCCGTCGGCGCCAACGAGCAGACCGAAGATTTCTGCCTGCTCAACCTGTCGGGCAGTTACCGACTGACAAAGAACTTCAGCCTGTGGGCCCGCGGCGAGAATCTGCTGGCGCAAGAGTACGAAATCAACGCTGGCTACCCGATGCCGAAGGCTACCGTTATGGGCGGGGTGAAGATTGAGTTTTAGGAAACGCGCAGACGGAAAACTGTCTCCACTCTCCTACTCTTTCAGCACGCACTCAATGCGTTCAATCTGGCCGTCGTTGTGCGCTGGTGCGATTTCCAAAAGTCGGCACAGAAGTCCGTAAACATCTGTGTTATAGAGTTGTGGCGCGGCAAAACCTTGCTTAAAATCAGGGCCAATGGCGTAGAAAATGCCGTTCATAAGCCGATTGGCATTGTCGTAGCCGTGAGCGCCCAATGGCAGCGGGCGTTTGCCTTTGTAAATCTGCATTTTACCGCTATCCGAAAGAATCACCACATCACCCATTCGCGCATTTGCCGAGCAATGGAAACGCTCAGGCAAATCGACACGCAAGCAAGCCGTGACGCCATCAACGCCCTGCAAAGCAGAAACAACCGAGTCGGCACAATGTTTCTTGCAATAAGCCAGCGAGATAGCTGGCGAATAAATCAATGTATCAACCCAACTGTCGCGCACATATTTTTTCAAATCGACAACGTTTTGCGCATCGGTTTGAATCATTCCGTGGTCAGAGAGAATAATAAAATTTATTGAATCACAAAAACTTAACATTGACAACTGCTGACAGAAATAGCCGACAAGGCTGTCAACTTGTTGGATAGCTTCAACAATTTCGGGCGAATCGGGGCCGAACTTGTGACCAATGGTGTCGGCAGCCTCAATATAGCACATTGCCAAATGCGGACGCTTGTCATAATCGACTGACAGCCACTTGATTACAGAATCAATTCGCGCCTTATACGGTTCGCTAGCACTGTACGATTTCCATTTTGTCGGGCGGTAGCCCTTTATTTGAGCGTCGCAGCCAACCCACATATTCACTACCGACTTAATTCGCTGTGATTCAGCCGTTACCCATATCGGCTCACCGCCATACAATTTGTCGGCAACCGCCGATTTCACTTTACCGTTCGAATAGCACTGTTTAGTCTGCGGAACCATAAACTTATTCGCCATAATTCCGTGATTTTCAGTATATAAGCCCGTTGCAATCGTGTAATGATTGGTAAACGTGAGCGACGGAAAAACAGGCTGCAAACCAGCCGCCCTCACCCCTGCCCGCTCAATTGAATCGAGCGTTGGTGTATTGGCAATATCTTGATAATCAAAACGAAAACCATCGAGCGACAAGACAACCGTATAGTTGCGCGGCTCAACTTTGCGGTTGCGTAAATGACTCACATAGGCATCTTGCGCCGCAACAATCGCAAGGAAAACCACAAAAAGCACAAACGCCAGTCTTTTCAGTTTCATTTTCAATTATTTAGTTTCGTCAGGGAAACGCAGTTTGTCGCCAGCATCGTTCACAACCGAGCGCATCCATTTTTCGTCGTAGCCAGGCTGCTCAACTTTCGGCGCGTAATATTTATAGCCCGCAGGGACTTCGCGCGGTGTCTTAACGTTGCCGTCCATATATTTGACAAACAGATATTTATAAAAATCCTTCCAATCGCGAACCAATTGTTCGGCAGTGTTAACAGAGAAATCAGTCAGATACTCAACTGCCACATTTTGATTATCAGCAAATAACGCTTGTGCAGCCTTGTCAACAGCCTTCACGCAAGTCTCGAACTTACTCTCGAAAGCCGTCTGCTTGGCCTCAACCTCGGGGTGAATCAGGCTGTAGCGTGTGTAGGCGAAGTTCGACACCTGATTGAACGCCCAAAAAGCCGCCGTTTCAGAAAATTCCATCATCGAGCCGTTGCCCACCGCAAAACAGTTCGGCACGGTGGTCATACTTGCGTACATCGGGCAATAGACGGTGCTGCCAGTGTCGTCGGTGCCGAACCAGAACAGACCGCCAATCTTGTTCGGCAGCCAGCCGCGGCACTGCGCCACAAACGAGAAACCTGTCTGCTGTGTGGCTGTGGTGCGCTCGTTCACATATTTCTTGCCGTCAACCTCGAAATCCATCGGACGCCAGCGGTACGGGCAGTGCCACGGCCCCGCACCCACATCTTGCGACATATCCAACTCTGTGCCTTCCAAGTGGTTACGCATATTATGCATCATCTGCGCCAACGACACTTTTGCTTTCGGCTTAACCCAAAGCGGAATTCTGTTGCTAGCATAACCAGTTGATTCATCGTGTTTTATATCAACGCCTTTGGCATAATCCCAATATTGCGCCATTCCGTCGGCCACATCGTTGAAGAACGCCCAGACACGAATCTCACAAGCACGCGCGCCAACAAAATCGACAGGTGCGTATGTGTCTGAAAAACTGAAATTTGACTTATTCACTTTGTCATTGATATAGCCTTTTGCACGCGCGAAATCCATCACATCGGCGGCATAAACGGTTGTGATTTGCTTGTCGAAAATGCGGTCCATTTGGTCCGACGAAATCGAAGTCGGGTCGTCATTCCACGGGAAGGTGGTGATTCTTGCCTGATTTGCGTGGGCGCAGACATATCCGTCAGGGATTTGGCGTGCCACCCAAACGGCACCTTTGTTCTTGTTAATCAAGCCTTTCTTGGTTTTCTGAATGTCTATTCCCTTGCCAATCAACTCGAAAATCCAAACCTCGTTGGGGTCGGCAATCGAGAACGACTCGCCCTCACTTGCATAGCCGTATTTAGCGACCAACTCAGTCATAATCTTAATGGCCTCACGAGCCGAAGTGGCACGCTGTAAAGTAATGTAAATCAGGCTTCCGTAGTCCATAATGGCAGTTGAGTCGCCCCAAAGTTCCTCGCGGCCGCCATAGGTTGTCTCGCCTATAACCACCTGATTTTCATTCATATTGCCGATTACGTTGTAAGTCTTGGCGGTCTGCTCAATCTGCCCCATATACTTGCCTGTGTCCCAATCATATACATCGAGCATTGTACCTGCGGGATAAGTGGCTGCGGGCCAATGATATAGCTCGCCGTAAAGGACGTGAGAATCAGCGGCATAACTCACCATCGACGAGCCGTCGGCCGAAGCGTCAGGTGTAACTAGGAAATTTGTGCAAGCCATTGTCGGCACAACTGCCAACGAGACTGCGAACGTTAAAAGTGTTTTAGTGTTCATATCTTACTGTTATTATGTGGTTTACATTTTTGATTTTTGATTTTTCATTCATAGCCTGAATCTGCAATTTTGTTTGCCTTATAAATTGCACCGCCGATGTTGTCGCAAGAAGCTCCCGTAACGCTTTTCAAGCAATTTGGCACTCCAAAATAACGCAGCACACCAAGGAATGCAAACACAATTGCCTCCTTGCACTCGACCACTGCGCTGTCCGGAATCACCACCTTGCATTTAGTGCTATTTTGCAGACATTCAATAAAATATCCGTTATACGCGCCACCTCCTGTTACCAGGACAGTGCTTTTGCCCTCGGCAGACATTGCCTGCGAAATCTGATGGGCGGCGTGATGGTAATATGTAGCTAAAAGATTCTCAATATCAGTGCGTTGACCGAACAACGGCAGAATTTCGGCATCAACAAACTCGCGCCCTAGCGATTTTGGCGGTTGCTGTTTATAATATGGTATAGCGTTCAGTTTTTGCAGTAACTCTTTATCAACCACCCCATTACGCCCGAGTTCACCATTTTTGTCATATTCAAGCCCGATGCGGCGCGTCAGCGTGTTGGCGACAATGTTGAGCGGACAAATATCGAACGCAACGCGTTGACCATCAGCATTATCGTATGAGACATTGGCAAAGCCGCCAAGATTCAGGCAATAATCGTAGCTGCCGAAAAGCAGCTTGTCGCCAATCGGAACCAAAGGGGCGCCATTGCCGCCAAAAGCCACATCCACGGTGCGGAAATCGCTAATGGTGTCGATGCCGGACACGGCCGCAATGTGAGCACCAGAGCCGATTTGCAGCGTCAGCCCTTTCTGCGGCTCGTGAAAAACGGTGTAGCCGTGACTTGCCACGAAAGCTGGCTTGCAATTGTTTTCTGCAACAAAATCTTTTACCAGTCCACCAAGAAAACGTCCATAATCGACATCGAGTTGCGCCAAATCGTGCCCCGAAAGTTCGTGGCTATGTTTCAGTCGCTCAAGCATTTCGATAGGATAAGGATAAACTTCTCCGGCATTGGAAACGTAAGACCAAACGCCGCCCGTCAGTTTAAATGTGCAACTCACAATGTCAACCCCGTCGAGCGAAGTGCCCGACATCACGCCAATGCAGTTAATATCAACGTCTTGCATTACTGGAATTTGGTTTTGGGGAATTTATACGAATAGTTTGCCACGTTGCCGCAATTGTCGGTTACCATCAATTCAAATTGGTATGAATCAGCGGGTTTCAAGTATTCATCAGCCTCGTAGGTGATTGATTTCGTCTTCGGGTCGTACTTCAGCAGAATCCACTCGCCATTGATTGAGGCCGAATACGATTTTATGCCTGCCAAATCGTCGTCGATGGTGAATTTGAGCACATTAACAGGCTGTTTTGCAACAGGTTTAATGGTTGGCGGAACACTGTCGGCCTGAATGCGATAAGTGCCGAATCCCGAAAGCGCGGCCTCAACAAATCCGTTTTTGTACTTGCCGCCAATGCCCGCAACCTTGTCGCCACTCACCGACACCAGAATCAGTTTCGACGTTGGAACCTTGTCGCCCAAGCATTTAACCCGCACGTTGAACTCCTTTACAAGCGGAATGGCTGGCGTGCCAATTGTGTAAGTTGGCGAATATGAACCAATTACAATATTTGTATCGATTTTCAAATTGAAATAGATGGAGTCGAAAAATGTCCGTTTGCCGAAATCGATGGCAATGCCAGCCGTGTCGATTCGGTGCTGGTCTTCCCACGAAAGCAGCTGTCCCTCAGGCTTTTGAGCCGATTTATTAAGTGCTACGCCTTGCAGAAAAGTCTCGAATGTCGATTTGTTGCCATAAACGTCGTAGGCATCAATTTTCACCTTCTTCACCTTGCCCGCCGGCACTGTTATCAGACCGCGATTCTGCATTGTCGGGTAAAGCTCAATGCGGTTGTTGCTCTCGACAAACAGTCTGTAAGCCACTGTGTTACTGGTCATCAGAGCCTCGTAGTCGGCAATGCTGCTCACATATTTCGTCTGCGAGAACGGCACACCGTCGATGCGCATTGTGAGCACAATCTCGTCGCCGTCCCAAACATCGAACTTGTAAACTCCGCAACGGTTGTTTGCGCCGTTCAGATAATCGTCACACTTAATACCAAGTCCCACAGTACCAGACACTTGAATAGTATCGGCGCCGACCGGCTTGTACACATTGCCAACCTTCTGCACCCTGACGGTGCTGCGGGCATACTCCCCTCCGACCTGCGAATTGCTGTTGCCCGGAAACACTGTGAACAGCGACATCCGCGGCGCAATGTCGTCTTTTATGTCGAAGCCAAGAAACAATCCGTTGAGCGGACAGGAATTGCGTGTGTCGCGAATCTCAAAATGCAGGTGCGGTCCACCCGACGAGCCCGTATTTCCCGACAGACCAAGCACATCGCCCACGCTGACAGGAATCTCGTCGGCCTTCGGAAACAAATCAACTGCAAAACTCTTGCGGCTGTACTGAGCATCGCGCACATAACGCCCAATCTGAATGTTGAACTCGCGCAAATGGGCGTAAAGCGATGTATAACCATCTGGATGAGTGACATATACCGAGTGACCATAGCCTGTTGGCGACACTTTGATGCGCGACACGTAACCGTCTTTCACCGCATACACGCGGAAGCCCTCCTTGCCCTGCGTTTTCATATCGAGCCCGGCGTGAAAATGGCCGCTGCGCAACTCGGCAAAGTTTCCCGAAAGGTAAATCGGAATATGAAGCGGCGATTTCCACCCCAAAGTGTCGAGCCGGAGCTGAGCCGGAGCGGTGTTGGTGGCCAAAATGATGGTAAAAAGTACAATTATTTTATTCAGATATTTCATTATCAATTATTTATCAGTGCAAACAATTTCATCAAACGGAGGTGCAAATTATAAAAAATCGCGTATAAATCGCCATTCAACAAACATCGTTATATATATGGTGCAGGCATCGGTGAAAAAAATCGCGAAAGCGGCAAAACAAACATTTGCAAAATCAAAATCAATCAGTACTTTTGCACCTCGATTTTTAACAAATAAAATTAAATTTTATGTCAAACAGTTACGAGACCGTTTTCATTGCAAATCCCGTTTTGTCTGCACCACAGATGAAGGAAGCGGTTGACAAATTCAAAGGCGTTATCACCGATATGGGAGGTGAAATCGTTTACGAGGAGGACTGGGGCCTCCGGAAATTGGCTTATCCAATTCAAAAGAAATCCACAGGATTCTACTACCTGGTAGAGTTCAAAGGTGAGGGCAACATCATCGGCAAGCTCGAGACCGAGTACCGCCGCGACGAGCGCATTATGCGTTTCCTCACTATGAAGATGGACAAGTTTGCTGTAGAGTACGCAAACAAGAAAAGAAGTTTAAAATCTGAAGCTAAGAAGGAGGAATAAGCCATGTCACAGAATTCATCAGAAATCAGGTATCTTACCCCGCCGACAGTAGAAATCAAGAAGAAGAAATACTGCCGTTTCAAAAAGAACAAAATCAAGTACATCGACTACAAGGATCCAGAGTTCCTGAAACGTTTCCTGAACGAGCAGGGCAAGATTCTTCCGCGTCGCATCACCGGAACATCGCTGAAATATCAGCGCAAGGTGGCCACCGCTATCAAACGTGCCCGCCACTTGGCTTTGCTTCCATATGTAACTGATATGCTTAAATAATAGGAGGATAGGATATGGAAATTATTTTGAAACAGAACGTTCCAAATTTAGGATACAAAGACGATATCGTTACCGTTAAAGACGGCTACGGACGTAACTATCTGATTCCTCAGGGTATGGCCATTGTTGCCACTGAAGCTGCCAAGAAGATTCTGGCTGAGAACAAGAAGCAACGTGCCCACAAAGAGGAGAAAATCAAAAACGATGCAATTGCACTGCGCGCCCAGATTGAGGCACTCACCATTGTTATCGGCACAAAAGCCAGTTCGAATGGCAAAATCTTCGGATCTGTCAACAACATCCAGCTTGCCGAGGCAATTCAGAAACAGGGTGTTGAGGTTGACCGCAAGTGCATTCTCGTTAAAGGCGACAACATCAAAGAACTTGGCAAGTATGTTGCCAAAATCAAACTCCACAAAGAGGTTGAGTTCGAGTTGCCGTTCGAGGTTGTTGCAGAATAGTCTGAAACACGCAATAAACGAAAGCCGCTCCTGAAAGAGCGGCTTTTTTTATCCACCTATGCCCATAAAAAAAGCACCTTTCGGTGCTTTTTCGTTAGCAAATTATCTGTGTTATGATGCTGTTTTCTTTTCTTTTTCAACTTTTTTGTAACGTTGATGCATTTTCATGTGCACTTCTTCCAACTCGTCCTTCATTCCTTTTATGGCAGCTTCGTCACTGGTGTTTTTCTTAGCCTTTTGGATTTTCTTTTCGAGTTTGCTTGCCTTCATCTGCGACTTGTGCAATTTGCGTTCTGCAATCTCCAACGACTCTTTGCTTTTCTGTTTGTCTTCTGCTGTTTTCATAACTCAAAAATTTAAATAGTTAAACATCTCGTTACTTTCGTACCTCTTTGTACGTTTTTCTTTCATTAAAGATATAATGAAAATATTGAAAAATCGCATTATTTCTTCAACTATTATTTTCTTATATTGCCGTGTTTAAACATAACTGAAATGAACTTAAAAAGAATCATATCCGCACTTCTATCAGTTTTGATTGTAGTTGCTTCATACTCAAATGTTTCAGCACAAAAAGTGAAGGGTTATCTGACCATTCGCGGCACTGTAAAAATTGAACGCGACAATTTCGCAATTTCAAAAGTCAAGGTGTATGTCGACGGCTCGCTCGACAAAATTTATGATGCTGACAAGACTGGCAAATTCACATTCAACCTCGATTTGAATAAAAATATAGTGCTCGAAGTCACCCGCCAAGGTTATTACAGCAAAAAACTTGAATTCAACACCAACGTTCCTGTAGAGGATGTCGGAATCTGGAATTACAAGTTCAGCGTTGAACTGCTGCCTGAAGTTGAAGGTTTTGACGCCACAATTATGGGACAGCCCATCGGCAAGATAAAATTCGTTGACAAGATGGGCGATTTCGACTACGACGAAGCCTACACCGCCGAGATGCAGAAACGCATCAAGGCCATGATGAAGGACTACGAGCAAAAACGTGCAGCAATGTACGAAAAGATTATCGCTCAGGCAGATGAGCAGTTCAGCCAGGCAAACTACGATGACGCTATCGGTCTGTACGACAAAGCCATCGACATCGACCCCTACGACCCCTACCCCGACAATCAGATTAACGCCATAAAGAAGATTCTGGCTAAGAATCAGAATATCGAGAAGAACTATCAAAAGAATATTCAAATGGCTGATGGCTTCTTCAACACTCAGCAATATGAGAACGCGAGAATGTATTATAAACGTGCGCTGACATACAAGGACGACCAGTATCCGAAAAATCAGTTGCTGCAGATTGATAAGATTCTGAGCGACATGAACGATGCCGATGCCGCACTTGCCGCAAAAGAGAAGGCCTACCGAGATGCCATTGCCGCCGCCGACAAGAGTTTCACGGCCAAGCAATATGAGGCCGCTCTCGGGAAATATAGTGAGGCCGCTGGAATAAAACCCAACGAGCAATATCCGAAAGACAAGATTGCTGAACTCAACGCACTTATTGCAGGTTTGGAAGCCGATGCCGCCAGCAAGGCTGCCATTGAGAAAGCCTATGCCGATGCCATCGCCGCCGCCGATAATCTGTTCAACCAGAATAAGTTGACCGAAGCGCGTACACAATACGTAAAGGCTAAGGAGATAAAACCTGCCGAGAGTTATCCGCAGACAAGAATCAATGCCATCGACAAACAGTTGGCTGCCGACAAAGCCAATACTGAAAAGTACAACGGCTTTATAAAAGTTGCCGACGAAGCATTCGCCAAGAACGATTATTCGGCAGCAAAATCGGCCTATCAGCAGGCTTCGTCAATTAAGCCCAACGAGCAATATCCGAAAGACAAGATTGCAGAGATTGACAGACTTGTGGCTGACAGTGCCGCCAAGAAGTCTCAGTATAATGCAGCCATCACAAAGGCTGACAAATTATATAAGGATCAGAAGTGGACGGAGGCTGAGGCTGCTTACCGTGAGGCTCTGGCAGTGTTCCCGACCGAGCAGTATCCGCAGGACCGCATAAACGACATCACCAATCGTCTGCTCGCCATGAAGAATGCCGAAGAGCAGCAGCGTGCCCGCGACAAGGCTTACGCCGATGCTGTGCGCAAGGGCGACAGTCTGCTGAATATCAAGATGTATCAGGATGCGAAGAACCTCTACAACCAGGCTTTGGCTGCGAAAGCAGCCGAGAAATATCCGAAGCAGAAAATCGATGAGATTGACAAACTGCTTGCAGCACAAAAAGCCACTGACGACAAATATATCAACCTGATTTCGTTTGCCGATGATCAATTCTCGTCAGGGCAATATGCCGAGGCGCGCAACAACTACGTCAATGCATTGCAACTGAAACCGGAAGAGTCATATCCGAAGGAAAGAATTGCCGAAATCGACAAACGATTGGCAGAACAAAAGGTTGTGGCAGAGAAGGTTGCAAAGACAAATGCGGAATACGACAACTTTATTTCGCAAGCCGACGCCCAATTTAACGCTAAGGCATACGCGCAAGCCAAAACGCTCTATAGTCAGGCATCAGCCGTAAAACCTGAGGAGGCGTACCCGAAAAACCGAATTGTGGAAATCGACAATTTGATTGCAAAGGCTGCTGACGAGGAACGTCAATACAATCAGGCAATTGCCACTGCCGACGGCTACTTTGGCGAGAAGAAATACACTGAGGCCATAAATGCTTACAACATGGCATTGGCAATCAGAGCGAATGAGGCTTATCCAAAACAGAAAATTACTGAAGCACAGAATATTATAAACGCCGAGAATCAAAAACGCCAGCAATATGCCGACTTGATTTCAAAGGCCGACAACCTGTTCAATCAGAAGGATTATGCAAATGCCAAACCTATCTATCAGCAGGCTTTGCAAATATCGCCTGACGAACAGCACCCAAAGAGTCGTATCGAACAGATTGACATGATGTTGGCTGAGGCCGCTCAAAAGAAAGCCGAGCAGGAGAACCAACTGCGCACATACAAGGCCAAAGTGGCAGAGGCTGACCGCGCATTCAACGCACACAACTACGACAATGCAATCGAACTATACAACGCTGCAAAAGCCATCAAGCCTGACGAGACATATCCCGATCAGCAGATTGCGCAAATCAACGCCAACTTAAAGGCCGAGGTTGAGAAAGAACGCCTTGCCAAGATTGACGCGGATTATAAGAATGCCGTAACCTTAGCCGACAATGCATTTAAAACTAAAGACTATTCGGCTGCCATCGGCCTTTATAAGTCGGCATCGGCAATAAAACCGAATGAGAAATACCCGAAAGACCAGATTGAACTATGCGAAAAGAGAATACACGATGCCAAGGCTCTGGCCGACAGCGAAGCTGAACGTCAGCGCAAGGAGCAACTGGAAGCAGCGCAAAGTTCAAACAGAAAGGAATTTGACGCCAACGCTCAAATATCGCAGCGTAGTGACCACTTCCTGAATGATCTTGCAAAACAATATCCAGAAGGAGTCACAACCGAGAACTACGACTCTCAAAACAAAAAAATCAAACGTGTTATTGTCAATCGGAATGGTATCGCACATGAGTACATTGAGGCTAAATATTCTTACGGAACCTATTATTTCCGTGATGGCCGAAGCGTATCATCACAAGTATTCTTCAAAGAGACAAAATAATTAGAAAACATATACAAAATGAAGACTAACAATGGTTTAAAGAAAATCGGTTTTGCAGCATTGGCTTTATTGCTGCTCTCAACCGGCTGCAAGCAGCAGTTAAAGAACGGCAGTGCTTTCACTGACATTAATTGGTACTCCAACGACTCATTGTTGGTTATCCAAAACGATTCCGCATTCTCATTCATGAAATACGACACAGTGCTGGAACAGTTCTTCTCTCCAGTCAAAATACCTCTTCAATTAACTGATTCTACGATGATTTTATCGAGGTATAAACCTGTTGGCATTTACGATAGCAAACACATTTTCCATGTCAAGAAGTGCGAACTGAACACTGACACCGTACGCTACGACATCAAATTCATCAACAAGCGTCCTAAACTGATTATCTACACTGATCCCTTCCCTATCATACTATCAACCGACAAACGGTTCGAAATCGAAGAGACGAACAACTTCACTCCTATTAAATTCCAAATTTCGGAGTTCTCAATCGGTGACCAGATTGACCGCTCGTTACTCAAAACCGTCGGCGTGTACAACTACTCAAATTACACCATTGAGGATTGCGAGCATATAAACGATAAGAATTTGAGTTTCAGAATTATAGGCTATAACCACATTTTCTCAATCGAACGTCGTAAAATTGAAGATTACAAAATAAAAGAAGTCATGAACGTGGTGACTGAGAAACTTGGTAACGCTCCAGAATACAGGCCGATGCGCCAATGGTCAAAAGACAGTGACTACGAATATGAGTTTTACCGTTGGTCGACAAACGGGGTGCAAATTGACTTAACACGGAGCAAATATGTAGGCAGCGACTCTTACAAGACTCTCCTCAACAGTCAGAACTGGAATCTGTCGTACGACGATGTTGTTTTGCAAGCAATTCTGATTGAGACATTTAAAAACGGAAAACCACATTCTTCTATAATCAACTGATGAAACGAATTTTCGCGATAATGATTATCGGTTCGCTGCTGGCCGCGTGCAGCACGGATAACGAACCCGAATCGAATCTGAACATGCTGGCCACCGGATTGTGGAATCTGAACGGCATTGTCACAACCTATACCGATACGGCAGGCAACTCGGAGGAAGTCAATATTTTCGATTTGCCGGAATGCCCGGAATGCCTTAAAGATGACCAGATTGAGATTTTCAGCAGAGGTGAGTATCAAATTTTGCTAGGTGATGATTTATGCAACAATAATGTTCAGATTTTCAAGTTCCAGCATAGCGGTTTGTGGCAGTTCACACACGATGAGAAAGGGATTATTCTGAATCCTGGCAGCCCCGATTCTGTTCTGATGGAAATTGTCACGCTAAACAAGACAGAACTTACACTGACATATTACGACACAATTCCGCAAATTCTTTTTTCTAACGACACGTCAGTCCATGCAATCACTGTTCTGTATATGCATGAATAATCTGCCAATTTATTATTATGAAACGATTTAGCGGATTTATTATCAGACTATTCGGTTGGAAATTGGTCGACAATCCTCCTATCGACAAGAAATTCGTTGTCATTGCGCTGCCGCACACTAGCATGATGGATTTTGTGTGGGGCAAACTGGTTTTCTCCTATGCTGGATTTTCACCCGCCATATTCATCAAAAAAGAGATGTTCTTTTTTCCATTAGGACTGATACTCAAAGCCTTGGGTGCTGTTCCAATCAACCGAAGCCGTTCGGCTGGTATGGTTGAGCAGGTGATTGATTATTTCAATAAAAACGACGAATTCAGTGTATGCATTACGCCCGAGGGTACCCGTAAACTGACCAGTCGATTGAAGCGAGGTTTCTATTTTATTGCACGTCAGGCAAATGTGCCTATCTATTTGAGCGTTCTTGACTACAAGACAAAATCGATGATTATTGGCGAACGGTTTTTGACTACGGATGACATCGATGCTGACATGGAGCACATCCGCAACTATTACATCAAGATGAATCCGACGGCACGGCATCCGAAACAATTCTCGACCGACTGTGTGCGCCTATGACCGACCTGCTCAACATTGCCTTTGTCCAACCCGACATTGAATGGCACAATATCGATGGCAATCTGTGCCAATATGACAAACTGCTGGCTGATATAAATGATGCGGATTTGATTGTGTTGCCCGAAATGTTCTCAACTGGTTTTACCAATCAGATTGAAGGAACGGCACAGTCAATGGAAGGCTCTGCCGTGAAATGGATGCAACGGACAGCGGCTAACAAAAGTGCGGCATTGATGGGCAGTCTGCTTGTTGCAGATAATGGATTGTATTTCAACCGATTGATTATGGCTTACCCTGACGGACGGCTCGAATGGTACGACAAACGGCATCTGTTCCGTATGGGGTGCGAGAACAACACTCTAAGTCCTGGCCGTGAAATCAAGATTTTTGAATACAAAGGTTGGCGCATCCGACCTATTGTTTGCTATGACCTACGTTTTCCTGTATGGTTGCGTAATACAGATAACAAATACGACTTGCTAGTGTGCGTTGCCAACTGGCCCACTGCGCGCCACAGCATTTTCGAAACACTGCTGCGTGCTCGTTCCATTGAAAACCAATGCTACACTGTCGGCGTAAATCGAGTTGGAACCGACGGACTTGGCATCGACTATTCGGGTGGCAGTGCTATCATCGATATTTATGGCGGTGTAATGAGCCAACTTTCAGAAAATCAGATAGGTGTTGGTCGTGCGACAATATCGCTGAGCAAACTGAACGCTTTCCGCGAAAAATTTCCAACAATTCTCGATGCCGACGATTTCACTATCAAAATCACCAAAGCAAAGAAAAGCGTTGGACAGAGCAAAAACGCCAATCCTGAGATTCTGCTAAAAAATATCGCCAAAATACACACCACACAGTTGGGATCTGAAAGAATAAAACGAAATCTCAAACTTACTGATACCGAGGCTGTTAAATATTGCAAAAATATAATTGCCTCAACCAACTGCAAAATCACACGCAATGGCAAAAACTGGTATTGCGAGACTGATGGCATTGTAATCACCATCAACGCAATGAGTTACACCATAATAACGGCTCACAAGAAATGACCACCCGCCCGCCATTCGCTGAAATTAAGTCTTATCAAGAGTTTGCAAAATACTACTGGTACAGAGACGAATTAGTGCAGATTTGTAGGCAGTTAGGCATTTCGTCGGCAGGTATGAAAAACGAACTTTGCCATAATATCGAGGAGTATTTCAAAGGCAATCGGATTGTTGACAGCCATCCAAAGCACAAGATAAAACCTTCCAACTCAACACTTTCACTCAACTCTGGGCTGATTGAATGTGGATTCACATTCGGGCCACGATTCCGTGCGTTCTTTTCGGAACAGACTGGTGTACAGAACTTTAAATTCAATGTTGACATGGTTGCAACTGTTAAGAAAGTGAAAGAGGACAATGACACGACATTTACACTTAGCGACCTGCTTGACATTTATCACGGTCGAAAAACGTACACCAAATATGATAATTCGGCGCTCCAATGGAACCGTTTTGTGAAGGATTTCTGCGCTGATCCGCAGACTGTGAATTTCCACAACAAACTTAAAATGGCATCTCTCCTTTGGAACGAAGTGAGAAATTCGACACGCGAGAAAGTTTACACACCCGGCTTACTAACTGAATTTGCAGAGTTACTAGAATCACACAAATAATAAACACATTTTGAATAAAAAACTATGTTCGAGAGTGTTGCATAATATTCAAAAAGAAGTAATTTTGTGGCCGATTTACGATAATCTCTTTCAGTGACATAGGGGCCTGATACATTACGTAGACAATTTATTGAATTTTAATACTTTACTACAATGGATTTAATGAAATTAGTTGAGAAGGAAATCACAGCAGAGACATCCTTCCCAGAGTTCAAGGCTGGTGATACAATCACCGTGAACTACAAAATCAAAGAAGGCAACAAGGAGCGTATCCAGCAATTCCGTGGTGTTGTTATCCAGCGCAGAGGCAAAGGCGTAACTGCCACATTCACTGTTCGCAAAATGTCGGGTAACATTGGCGTTGAGCGTATCTTCCCTGTAAATTCTCCGTTCATCGACAGCATTGAGGTAAACAAGGTTGGTGCTGTTCGTCGTGCACGCATCTTCTACTTCCGCAACTTGACTGGAAAGAAGGCAAAAATCAAGGAGAAAAAGAACGTGGTTGCCAAAGAGGATTAATTATTCGCAACACGATAAAAAAAATCCGAAGCCAAAAGGTTTCGGATTTTTTTTGCCAATTACCGAACAACACCGATTTTCTATAACAAAAAAAGAGGAGACCATTTCTAGTCTCCCCATTACCTAATTACCCAATTTTTCCAATTACTTCGAATTTATAAGGTTGATGATTTCATCAAGCGATTTTTTCGAGTTGGGCATGATGTTCTCTGGAACTGGCTTGCCTGTTGCTTTTGCGACCAGAAAACGTTTGCATTCCTGATACTTTCCTGGAACAAGGCAGAACATATTGCGATAAGCCACTCCTGTATAATCATTTACAAGAACTCCCTTTACGAAAATCGGGCACTTCTCAATATTTTTACATACATCGTTTTCCATATCATTTTTATTTATCCAAGCCCCATATACGACAATATCGCTGGCAGGTTACATTTTTTCAAAAAAAACGTATTTTTTACTTTTCTTCAGCAAACATCGGGTCCCAGGCGGGAAGTTTGACTGGTTTCTGCTTCAAAATTTCAAGAATCTGCTCCGAACAATATTTCCTGTTTACCACCACGCGGAACATATACTCGTTGAACCATTCGTCGGTCATAATCAGATGACCAGCATGCCCGTTCGACGCGCCCCAACTGTTCTGAACCTTCCATTTCGCTGGCTTTCCGTCGGAGTTCAAATCAACGGCAACAAGCGTCATGGCATGGCTCGAACCGCTGTCGAAAGTCAGTATGCGTTGCTTTTTGTTCATGCCGAAATCGGTGCCGAAAAGACTGCCGTAGTCGTAATTGTTGAGGTCGAGAGTGCCGATTTTGCTGTTCAGGCATTTGGCCACATCGCAACTGAAATACATGGCCGCACTATCCTTCAGGCTGGCAATCACAGGCTGCTTCAAATCCTCAATATCGAGATTGACATATAGCCAGTTATGGCCGTCGTACAGATGTCGGTCATAATCAATCTCATACACCTTGTTATACGGGCGCGACGGGTCGTTCATCAGCATCACGTAATCGGCATAAAGGTCGCCTGCTGAAGCACACACTTCGCGGTAAAACTCAAGCGGGGTGTACGTTTTCGGCTCGCTTTTAGGCTTGCCGCTACCATCTTTCGGCGCCCAAGTGAATTGCGTCACAGGCTCGCCGTAAGCCAGCACAAGCATCCGATAGATGGTCTTCAACTGCTCTGTTTTCAGTTGCTCAAGAGCCTTCTGCCCCGCCCCACTTTCGGCTTTTTCGCGCAAAGCGATGCCGAACTCACGCAACTTGCGTTTCAGCACATTGTCGATTTCCGAAGTGTTGTTGCTGTTATATGTCTCGACCATAACATCTTGTGGCACAAGGCCATATTTCATCACAAGGTCAGCCACGCCAGTGTAGGTTCCGCCGTCGCTCAACGGATTCTGGAACAGCCAACGCACCATCTGGTCATCAATTGGCATCGAGCGCGTGTCGATTATGCCTTGCAGAAAGAGGTTGCTTTTCTCAAGTTGGTCGTAGAAGAAAAGGTGTATCTGACTGAAAAAGAAATTGCTGACATCAAATTTCCGCATCGCTTCGGCGCGAAGTACATTGGTGCCTGTAAAAAGCCAGCATCGTCCGCTGCTCTTCTGGTCGGAAATGCCCGAATACGGCACCTCAACATTGAAATAAGTATCGCCGACAGCAGTATTCTCTTGATTGAGAACCAACGATTTAAGCGAGTTAGCGCTCACTGCGTTGCGCAACGCCTTGTCGGTTGGCGAATTGGTGTAACTCTGCTGCAAAGTCTGCAAAACCTGTGGTGTGATGGTCGATTGCGCCTGCGCTGTCGCTGTCAGCAGCACAATGGCGGGAATAATCAGTTGTGTCTTCATGTCGAAAATATTTTTACTGTCGCCAAATCTATAAAATTGTGGCTACTTTCGCGGCTCAAATTTGAAGAAATAAGAAATGGCAGAATTGCAAGCATTTTTCGATTATGTGTGGCACCGCGGCAAGAATTCCTGCCTGACGCTCTTCAAGTTTATGGTGCCTATCTCGATAATAATCAGATTCATACAGCAATGGGGACTGCTGACTTACATCTGCGACTACCTTGAGCCAGTGATGCAGATTGTGGGGCTTCCTGCCGAGACCGCCATAGTGTGGCTAACTACAATGGTTGTAAACATTTACGGTGGTTTTCTCACTCTTTTCAGCATCTATCCGCAGATGGAACCGATGACGGTGGCACAGATGACCACCCTTTTCACAATGATGCTTGTGGCGCACACCTTCCCCATCGAGATTACCATTGCGCAGAAAACAGGTGTCAAGGCGTGGGTGATGACAGCCATCCGCTTTGTTTTCGCCATCCTGTTGGGCATTCTGATGTCGCGGATGTACAACGCAATGGGCGCTTTGCAGGACGAAGCCACCATCTCGCCGTTCCTCACCACCACGCAAACAAGTTGGGGCGCGTGGGCACTGAACGAGTTAAAAAACTATGCCATAATCACTTGCGTGATATTCACTTTGGTAATTTTCTTGCATTTGCTCGATGTTACAGGACTAATCCGCGTTGTGAACAAAGTGATGGGACCCACACTCAAATGGTTGGGAATCAGTCAGAAGGTTCTGCCAATCACCATCATCGGCCTCACATTGGGCATTGCCTACGGCGGCGGCCTGCTGATTGAAGAGAGCCGCCAGAAGGACATCGACATAAAAGGCATCTTCTACTCAATGACGCTTATGGGGCTGTTTCACAGCATTATAGAAGATACGCTGCTAATGCTCTCGATGGGCGGCCATTGGACGGGCGTGGTGCTGTTCCGATTTGTCTATGCCTGCATCATCACCTTCATTTTTGTGAAATGCACCAACCGTATGCCTCTCGACAAATTCGAGCGGATTTTTATGACTAAAGCGGTGAAAAACAGAGAGAAGGCTGTTTAGAAATTCACATTCAACTTCACATTGAACCGTCGGCCTGTGAGCGAGTTCTCGACGGAATATTGG
>JAEEGK010010758.1_pt1 | contig 21067 bp, 21 predicted proteins | sample 8958771 | NCBI WGS metagenome assembly JAEEGK01 (sample SAMN16246547, study PRJNA631951) | gut metagenome | biome: gut microbiome; feature: rumen; material: SC-attached | host: Bos | place: Iran: Karaj | collected 2018-10 | reverse complement strand
GCTAGTATCCTAGGGCAGGGCCCGCATATGAAGAACCACCGGCTATGATGTGAACCCCGAAAGTTGGACACAACTTTCGGGGTTTTCATGTACCAGAAACACACAAAAGAAGAATGGGCCAAGGCCTATGAACTCCACAAGGATGGTTACGACTCTCCGTCAATCTCAAGGTTGACAGGTCTGGAACTGTCCGAAATCAAGCGCCATATCCGGCTTTACCGACAGACCGGCTGTTGGCAGACTGAAAGGAAAACGAATGTTCAGTCAACTCCTGCCTTGAGGAGGGCTGTCATCGACGCGGTCGTCAAGAAATCTCTATCTTATGCGGAAGTTATCGCCAAGTACGGCATAAGTTTTACCAGCCTGGGTACCTGGCTACGGAAATACCGTCACGGCGGATACGAGGAACTGTTAGCCACCAGACCGAGAGGGAGACCGCCCAAGATGAACAAGACCAAACCGAAACGGACAAAAGGAATGAGCGAACTTGAACGCCTCAGGGAAGAGAACGAATACCTGAAAGCGGAGAACGCCTACTTAAAAAAAATGAAGGCCCTAGACCAGGAAGAAAGTGCCGAGATGTTCGGTATAGGGCCCAAGTCGTCCACGAACTGAGCGCCGAGTACGCCCTGAAACATCTCCTGAAGGCAAGCGGGCTGTCCCGCTCCACGTACTACTACCACCTCAAGCAGAGGCGGGATCGCTACGCCGACGAACGCAGCCGGGTCAAGGCCGTGCATGCACAGAACAGGGGGCGCTACGGCTATCGGCGCATCGTGGCCCAGCTCCGGAACGAGGGCTATGCCATAAACCACAAGACAGTCTACCGGCTCATGAAGGAAGAGGGTCTGAAGAACGTGCGCAGGCGCTGCAAGTACCGCTCGTACAAGGGCGAGGTCGGCAAGACCGCCCCGAACAGGATCAAGCGGGACTTCAACACAAAAGCCCCAAATAGGAAATGGACTACCGACGTAACGCAGATAAACATCGGCATGGATAAATGCTATCTGTCACCGATACTCGATATGTACAACGGAGAAATAGTGAGCTACACGATATCCGACCACCCGGACCTAAAGATGGTGATGGACATGTTGGACAGGGCCTTTGCCCAAGGACGCGTCTGGAACCGACTGATCCTGCACTCCGATCAAGGTTGGCACTACCAGCACGCCATCTATCAAAAATCGTTGAAAGATCATAAAGTCATCCAGAGCATGAGCCGCAAGGGCAACTGCCTGGACAACGCCATGATGGAGAACTTCTTCGGGATAATGAAGTCTGAACTGCTTTACCCGAACACGTTCAGGGACATGGACCACTTCAAGCAAGAACTGAGGAAATATATCGAATACTACAACAACGACCGGATAAAACTACGTCTAAACGGAATGAGTCCGGTGCAATACCGGACTCATAACGCTGTTTTATCCTAACTTTAAACTGTCCAACTTTTTGGGTTCAGTTCACTATGCCGGTGGGTTCCTTTTTTATATTTGGGCAAAGAGTCTTTAACAAAGGATTGGATATGAAGAAGGTTTTGGTTGGACTGCTGGTTGCCGCTGCCGCTGTTTTCACTGCCTGTGGCGATGACGATTCCTCGAGCGCTCCCGAGAGCACGTATTCTTGCAACGTCGACCTCGATCTTGGCGTTCTCGGTAACATTCACATTTGTGCGGAATCCTTTGACCAGGCCAAGATTGAGAGTGCCTGCGGTAAGGCGAACGAGATGGCCAAGGCTCTTGAATCTATCGAGAATGCGGGCACGCTGGGTTCCGTTTGCCCTGGTGGCGCAAAGAAGGTGTGTGAAGGTAAGCTTAGCGGTGTGCCATACACGGCCTATTTCTACGAGGAAGATTCCGCAGAAGAATCTTGCGACGACCTGCTCGCCGGTGTTGACGGTTTCGGTTTCTAGTTCTTGCTGTTTGCTCAACGACCATTTTATTTTAGGTAAATATGATAGTATCTTGGATGACCACCAACAAGTGTAACCTGACCTGCAAGCACTGCTACCAGGACGCGGGCGAGAACAAGGCTGCAGAACTCACGACGCCGGAGGCCCTCAAGCTGATTGACGAAATCGCGAAGGCGGGGTTCAAGATCATGATTTTCAGTGGTGGCGAGCCGATGACCCGCCCGGACATCGTGGAACTGGTGGCACACGCCTCGAGCAAGGGACTCCGTCCGGTGTTCGGCACCAACGGCACGCTCATCACGCACGACCTTGCCTTTGAACTCAAGAAGGCGGGCGCGATGGCGATGGGCATCAGCATCGACAGTATCGACCCTAAGCGCCACAACGACTTCCGCGGGCTCCCGAACGCCTTCGAACTCACGATGATGGGCATCGAGAACTGCAAGGCGGCGGGCCTCCCGTTCCAGATCCACACGACCATCATGGACTGGAACCAGAACGAGATTTTCGACATCATGGACTGGGTCAAGGAAATTGGTGCGGTGAACCACCAGATTTTCTTCCTCATTCCTGTGGGTCGCGGCAAGGAAATCGAGGGACACGCCCTGCGTGTTGCCGAATATGAGGGCCTGCTCCGCAAGATTATGGAAAAGAGCCGCACGCTCGGCATCCCCGTCAAACCCACCTGCGCCCCGCAGTTTTTGCGCATCGCGGACCAATTGGACATCAAGACTCGCTACAGCCGTGGATGCCTCGCCGGTATCGACTACTGCATCGTGAGCCCCATCGGGAAGGTGCGCCCCTGCGCCTACATGATGGAAGAGGCGGGCGATGTACACGACACGCCTTTCGACGAAATCTGGGCGAACGCAGAAGTGTTCAAGAAGCTCCGCACCAAGGCCTACGCCGGTGCCTGCGGCAAGTGCAAGTTCAACGACCGCTGCGGTGGTTGCCGCGCCCGCGCCGCCTACTACCACGACGGCGACTACATGCAAGAAGACTCCTACTGCGCCTACGGACGGGGATTGTGATTTTTTTATGTGGCCGGTTCTTGTAGCTTTTTTAATTCCTTTTTTTCTGAGTTTTGCCCTGAATGGTAAGCGTCATGGTAAGTATGAATCATTGAAATGGATGATTTGGTTCCTGCTGCTTCCGTTATATGCCGGTATGTTTTTTATCGAATTTTTTATCATATCGAAGGATTTTTCTTTTCGAGCGGTCGATTTTCTATTTTGGATTGGCGTGACTATTGTTTTTTGGCTGTATGCGCTTATCCCCATTTTCTTCAGAATTCGGGAACGCAAAATATGGTGGGGGAGCGATTGGCAGAGTAGCGGCCGCATTGAAGACAATATCAGTGACCATTTTGACTTGGCGATGAAAATTACGAAGGAAAAACGCGAAGGTAAAGATACATCAGCAAAGGAAAAACTTTACGACATTGAATCGGATTTGCTTGAAAAGTCTGATTACGACTTTGAAATCCGTCGATAAAATAAGTAGATCTTAGTATGAACAACGTAACCGATAACAACGCCAATCTCTCGTCTATGGCTGAAGATGAAAAATACATGCGCATGGCGCTCCGCGAGGCGGAGAAGGCTTTCGACGAGAAGGAAATCCCTATCGGCTGCGTTATTGTGAAAGACGGCGTGGTGATAGGGAAGGGCCATAATCAGATAGAGATGCTGAGGGACGCCACCGCCCATGCCGAAATTTTATCCATCGGAACTGCCGCGGGCAAGCTTGAAAACTGGCGCCTGGACGGCTGTACTTTGTATGTAACGCTCGAACCCTGCCCGATGTGTGCGGGGGCTATCCTCAACAGTCGAGTTTCCCGCGTGGTCTACGGCTCCCCGGATACCCGCTTTGGCGGTTGCGGAACGACAGTCGACGTGATTACGGGCAATGCCCTCAAGCGCGATGTTGAAGTGGTGGGCGGAGTGCTCGCTGACGAGTGCCTGGGCCTGCTGAAGGCCTTCTTCCAGCGGATGCGACTTGAAAAGGGCGATTCTGGCAACAAGGGCCCCCAGAACTAAGTTCTGTGGGCAGCCAACTGCCAACTATTTACTACATTCAAGGCATGAATTTTATCAAATTTTGCGCTTCTTCTGCGGCGCTCCTTTTCTTGTGTTCTTGCGATAGCAATGAAGTTTCCCTGGCGTTCAATACCGAGAACGCTCCCGTCCAAAAGTATTTCCTGGAATCCTCGCTCGATGCCATGCTCCCGAGCGATTCCGGCGTAACCGTCCCCGAGGCGATGGAAACGCACCTGAAGGTGCAGGCCACGCTTTCCGAACTGGTTGCCTATGACAATGGTTCGGGCCGTTTCGAGATGAAAATTGATTCTGTCGAGTACAAGAGCGACAAGCGTACCGTGGAAGACTACCTCTACATCCAGAAGTACCTGCTCACCCAGCATTTCCAGTACAAGATGGCTCCCGACGGTTCCGTGAGTGAACCTGCTGTCGAAGACGTGGCTCTCCAACCGGGTACCGAGGAACTCAACCTGCTCAAGCTGTTCATGAAGGTGCAGCCGATTCTTCCGGGCACCCCCACGAAGGTCGGTACCACATGGGAACGCGAGGTGCAGATTCCCGAAAGCGGCAAGACGACCTCGGTCTACAAGTCGTTTACGCTCGAGGAAGTGTTCATGCACGATGGCGCCCAGATGGCAAAGATTGGTATGAACGTCAAGTACCGCGAGGTTGCAGATTCCAGCGCGAACGTGCAGATGGAAAGCAAGGGATTCATTGTCGGTACGGGTTCTATCCTGTTCGATATGACGCATGGCGTTATCTCTACGGTGAATCTCGACCTTCAGGGCCACGTGAACGTGACGGACCTCGTCGCGGGTAGCGTCATTCCTGACATGCACATCCTCCAGAAAATCAAGCTGAGGGGCGAGTTCTAATGTTCAGGTGCGGTTTAAGGCAAGTCATTTGTGGTACGCTTCTGCTGGCAGTCGCGGTTATTGCGAGCGACATGCCGTTCCCGCACCCGGAGAACGGCGCGGTCCGCCTGACGGAGAAGGACAGCCCTTACGTGCTTGAACAGGGAATCGTGATTTCTGCCGCCGACACGCTGTTTATTGAGCCGGGGGTTACCGTGCTCATGGGTGAATACGCGAAGATTACGGTCCGCGGTCCGGTGCATATCCTCGGGAGCGAGTCCAAGCCGGTCGTGTTCCGCAGTGCCGATTCTAGCGAGAGCTGGAACGGGCTCCATTTTGTTTCGACGAACCGCCCCTTCGAGGTCAAGAACTTCGTGGTAGAAAACGCATTCCGCAATACGGTATTCCGTTCCCGCGGTATTTTCGAGAACGTGAAGTTCGTGAACAACTACTACGGCCTCTGGGTCGACGACGTTCCCGAGGTGTTTCTCGCGCGTTGCGATTTCGTGCGCAACAGGTTCGCGCTTTCTGTCCGTGCGGGCAAGGTGATTTCTGCTGACACGAAGATTTCGGGCAACGTCTATGGTCTCTACCTGGAAGCGGGCGGGGACTTCAATGGCGACAAGTCCATGATTAAGGACAATCTCGAATCGGATGTCCGCAAGGAATCCGATGAACTTGCGGGTAGCGGCAAGCGCGTTAGCCGGAGCGTCTGGCACCGCATAGAGACTGGTTTCTAAGGGGTAGATGTGGAAGAATCGTTCCGTCGTTCCATACGCAAGATGACCGGTGCAAGCATTCGCCTGAATGCCTGCCCGAACCGTTCGTCTATGGTGGCGGAACTTTCGCAGTCCATGATGGTTACCTGGTCCATCGCCTTGTTCGAACACCTCGACGCGATGCTCAACAACCTGGACCCTTCTGTAGGCAATTCCGAGCAGATATCGTTTAGCGAGACGGCGTGGAAACTTGCGGATACGAGCTTCCCGCAGATTGCCGAAGCGGCGAACAAGCTTTATGACGAGTTCCGTGCCAAGTGGATGCAGCGCTTTTCGACCGACGAGGTCTTGCGCCTGCTGCTTGAAGGCGGCGACTTTATCCATCACGACGAGGAGAAGGGCTGGGCCCTTACGGTCAAGAACAACAAGCAGGATATAAACGCTTTCTATTCTGCGACCATACACCTGTTGGTGAGCGATGCCGAACCGCTGTTCGTGCGCATGCACGGCCGCGTGATGCAGCTGCAAGAAAAGTTGTGCAAGTACTGGCATTCCGAGAGTGCCGTGGATGCGGTATCCAAGTTGCTCCCGTGTCTGGAATCCTCGCTCCGCGACAAGGAGAACGCGATGATTACGTCGTTGCGTTCTTCGCTCAATGTGCTTGCCAAAAAGCGCTTTGCGCTTGCCTTCACGGGCAAGGGGCCGCAGCGCTATTACCGCAGCGCCGCCTCTTGTGCGCGTAATGTGGGCAGGTTCTGGAACCCGCACTACGCCTACGAGAACGGCTTCCTCGCTTTTACCGATGAATTTTGTGACTACGCGCGTGACTTGACACTCTATATTATAGATTGGTATCACGACAAGTGGTCTGTTTTCCTCCGCGGGTTCTCCCGTGGTCAGTTGAACTTGTTTGAAACAACGGCCTCGGCCGAGGCTAAAAATTAAGGATAAACATGAAGAACGCATATAACTCGATTCTGGTTCTTACCGTCGTCGGACTGCTTGTACTGGTTGCGGGCGCCCTCTACTTCGGAGCCCCGCTCTTCGGCTGGATTATAATGGCGGCAATATTTGCAGTGTTCATTATCGACCAGTTCAAGTTGCTTTCTGCTCTCAAGAGTATCCGTTGCGAAGAAGCCGAGATAGAATCCTGCGAAAGGTCGGGCATGTATGCTGTTGCCGGCGAAGGCATTGTGGCGCGTCGCCTCAAGCTTGCCCGCGACCTGATGGGCAAGGGCGTGCGTCTTGATTCCGCGATTGCGTTCGAGGTGCTTTCGAACAATGCGACCGTTTCGACTCCGCGCAGCTCGGGCGGTACGGTGATTCTCCTCGGCCTTATGGGTACGTTCTTCGGCCTCATGTATTCTGTCGCTACTGCGGGTGTTGCTATCGACAATTCCTCCACGCAGGGCACGCTCGATACCATCCAGGTGCTGTTCGGCAACATGAAGGGCATTTTCGGTACTAGCCTTTGCGGCCTGTTTGCTGCCCTCGTGCTCGGCGCTTCCCGCGGGCTGTTCCTGAATTCGCGCGATGCGTTTATCGCTCGCCTTGATACGCTTACGCTTGGCCTGCAGGGCGAATCTGCGGGCGAGAACGAGAAGAGCAAGGATGAACTTGGTCGCCTGTTCGATTCTGTCGAGAAGAACCTGTCCGCTGTGGCCGCTTCTGTACAACAGGGGCTGAATGGTATTGTTTCCAAGGTGGGCGAGGAACTTTCTTCGACAACCGCCAAGCTGAATTCTGACCTTGGCTCGATGGTTGCAAAACTGGAAGGCACGCTTGGCAACCTGGGCGGTACTGTGGGTGCGGATGTCGCTAATGCGCTCAATCCGCTGAACGACTACATGAAGAACCTCCAGACCTCCGTGGAATCCTTGCCTTCCAAGCTGGACGAAAAACTGAATGCGATTTCTTCTGGCCTGAACTCTAGCCTGGATACAATCTCTGCAAGCGTGAAGGATGGCCTTTCGGGCGTTGCCGCATCTACCGAGAAGTCGATGGATGGCGCCGTAAAGAACATTGCCGAATCTGTTGCCGCTCAGGTCAAGCAGTCCGACGACCAGTGGAAAACCTTTATGGACAAACTCGCGTCTGAGACGAGCGCGAATGTGGATGCTCAGAAGGAAGGCCTCGAAACGCTCAAGAACGTGGCTCTCCAGGTGGCAGAGAAGGCGCAGGCGGGTTCTGCCGAACTTTCGCAGTCCGTTGCCGAAAAGCTCAGCGCGCTTTCGACCGATATCCTCGCTGCGTTCCAGAAACTTTCCGATACGTCCGCCGTGCTGCTTGAAGCCCAGAAGGCGCTTACCGAGAGCATTGACAACCGCGTGGTGAAGGAGAAGGAAGCGACCGACGCGCTTGGCGGAAACATCGTGGAAACGGCAGAACTCATGCGCGTGAACCAGAGCGAACTCAGCGCGAACCTCGAGATGCTCCGTGCGGGCCTCGAGACGATTCTCGAAAAGCTCAGCGGCGATACTGCCGAACACGAAGACGAAGAGAACTTTGTGGAACACCTCAACCAGTCTCTGGAAGCGTTCCACGAGCGTGCAAGCGAAGTGCTTATGGAAAACGCGGTCAAGACTCAGGAAATCCTCCTGGAGGTCCTCGAGCAGACGCAACGCGCCGCAAGGCAGGTAACCCCGAAGGCAGAGGGCTAAGGTATGCGCTTACGTCGCGAAGAAGGCAGCAATCCCTGGATGGCCTATACCGACTTGGGCATCGCGCTCGTGTCGCTGTTCATCCTTGCGTTTGTCGCCATGGCTACCCTCAAGGAGCAGAAGGCGGAAGACCTTACCCGCACCGAGGAAGAGGTATTGAGCTGCCAGGAAGAAATGCGCAAGATTGCCGCCGAACGCAATGCGCTTTTGGCGAAGAGCCTGCAGACCTCTATCGAGGCGGGCCTTATCGCGCTCGAAGACGGCAAGATTCAGATTCAGGCATCGTTCCTTTTCCCGACAAACGGCGCCAAGCTCACTACGGAAGGCGAGGGCGTTATCAAGGGAATCAGCAAGGGCCTGCTCGACGCGCTCGATACGGGTGACGTGATTATGGTGAGCGGCTTTACCGACGATATCCCGTTCAGCGGGTCTACCACCTACACGAACTGGAACCTTTCTACCGAACGTGCCGTGAACGTGGTAAAGATGCTTATCAAGGAAGGGTTCCCTTCCGACCGTATATTTGCAGCGGGTTTCGGCGAATTCCAGCCCAAGTACCCGAACGATACCGAAGAACACCGCCGCCTCAACCGTCGCGTAGAAATTGGCGTTACTCCGCTTAGACTGGAGAAGCATTGATGCAGGAACGCGTTGATTCCATAAGGCGATCGATTGATTCTATCCGCAAGACGGGGACGATGCCGCATTGGCGCATGGCCTATGCCGAAAATCTCCTGACGCGCGCGGGTGAATACATTGCCGTGGATCGCGAACCCGAGGCACGCATGGTTTTGGATAAACTAGCGCGCTGGGTGGAAACGCATACCCCGAAGGTGGCAGAAAGTTCCGCGATGGAAAAGAACCCCATGATGTTCTGGAATGCAGACATGCTCCGGGGTATAGTCGCGCAGGTTCGCAAAACGCTTACCGACAAGAAGATGCTCGTGCCGAGCATGGAACGGGATGCCATCTCGCGTCGTTTGGACCTGGTGGAAAAGTGGATTGCGGAAAACAACATTCTTGACGCTCACCAGGAACTGCTTGCGCTCCGCGGCGCTCTGATTGCTCGCCTGCGCCGTTCGTACAGGGCGCGCCTTGCCTCAAGCGATTACCGTTCCGGTACCTTCGTGCAGCCCGCGGGCACGCTTGTGGGCCCGTACAATGCCCGCCATACGCTCGAAGAAATGTTCCAGGTGGTGGGTGAACGCGACCCGATTTGGGTAGAAGACTTTCTGGATATTTACAACGACCTGTTCCGCATTGTGGAAAGGCTCGTGCCGCAAGATAAAAAGTAGGGACCTGCGCGGGTGAACTGCGTCAAAGGTGGGAGGTTTTATGGAAACGAGATTCTTGATGCGCTTTATCGGGAGCCGCACCGAACTTGCCCAGATATGGGACGAGATTATGGAGCAGTTTCCGGAGGCTGACCTGCCCAGCGAAGATACGGGAGACTGGTACACCGTCAACGACGTGATGGTCGACGAGTACGAGTGCCGTTTCGAGGAGTTGCCCGAAGAGGAACTCATCGCGATGGATGGAAGCCTGCTTGTGGAAGAATTCCCGGAAGATTTCCTTACCGACCTGATGGAACGCTACGAGCGCGTGTATGGCGTGTTCAAGTGGGCTTCGATGGATGTCGGTGTGGGCTGCGGCGAAAGCGAAGGCTGGGGCGAGTTTACCGCCGATTTCGTGGACGACTACTCCGACGAGGCGAACGAAATCTCCGAAGCCGTCCTCGGGTTTTAAGTCTGCTTCGTTAATATAGTTTGCTTCGAGCGGCATTTCGCACGCTCACACATTCACTTCGTTCGAGTGCTCGCTTTGCAAAACGCCGCTCTACGCAAAAATAACGAAAGAGATTCTTAAAACGAGAAGTTTGTTTCGGAGATTTGCAAAAAGAGGGCGCTGTGAAGCCCTTGTGACTGTTAGTCCCTGCGGGCTTCTCGAGATTCGGGTAATGTATTAAACTGCAGAAGCAGGCATTTCGCACGCTCACACATAGCAAAAACCGCCTGGACTTGCATCCAGACGGTTTAATTTTTGCATTTTGTAGTAACTAATAACTAGTGACTAGTAACTGCGGCGGAGCCGCTTACGTCTTGTCTTCGCCACGGAGCATGATGACCTTGCCCGTGCGGATGTACTCGACGATTTCGAACTTCTGCAAGAGGCTCTTGAGTGTGTCGACCTTCTGGCTGTTGCCCGTAATCTGGATGATCATCGAGGTGGCAGTCATGTCCACGGTATTCGCGTGGAAGTGGTCGCACAGCTGCAGGATTTCCGTACGCTGGTCGGGAGTGCAACGCACCTTGATGAGCGCGAGTTCCTTCTCGACGGCGTCCGTGCCGGTATGGTCCTTCGCCTGCACCACGTCCACGAGTTTCTCGAGCTGCTTGATGATCTGCATCAAGATTTCGGGATTGCCGTGGGCGATGATGTTCATGCGGCTGAAGTTCGGGTCGAGCGTGGGGGAGACAACGAGGGAGTCGATGTTGTAGCCACGGCGGGAGAACACGAGGGCGATACGCACGAGCACGCCCGGGCGGTTCGCAACCAACAAACTAATAGAATGTGCAATGTCTTTCATTTTTAAAACCTCCTGTTACGTCGATCCCGTGGGCTTTTCGAGTTTTGCCTTGGGTGCTTCCGTAAGCATGGCGGTAAGCGGTGCGCCTGCCGGAATCATCGGGAACACGTTGTCTTCCTTTTCGCATTCGCAGTGGATGAGAATCGGGCCGTCGTTGTAGCTGAGCGCCTTCTGGATAACGCGTTCGGCATCGGCGGGGCGCTTGATGCGGAGCCCAGGAATGCCGTAGGCTTCGGCGAGCTTCACGAAGTCGGGGTTGCCCATCATGTCCACGCTGGAGTAGCGGTGGTCATAGAAAAGTTCCTGCCACTGGCGCACCATGCCCAGGTACTTGTTGTCCATCACGAAAATCTTGATGGGCAACTTGTGGATGGCTGCAGTCGCGAGTTCCGCTTCCGTCATCTGGAAACCGCCGTCGCCGCTGAAGCTGAGCACCGGCCAGCCGGTCTCGTTACCGAATGCGGCACCGATAGCGGCGGGGAAGCCGAAGCCCATCGTGCCTGCGCCACCGCTGGAGTGCAACTGGCGCGGATAGTTTATATGGAAGAACTGTGCAACCCACATCTGGTGCTGGCCCACGTCGGTCGTGACGATGGCCTTGCCGCCGGTGAGTTCGCTTGCAGTCGCAATCACATGCTGCATGCGGAGGCCGCCCTGCTTCGCGTAGGTGAGCGGGAAGCGCTTCTTCCAGGTCTGGCAGGTCTTGATCCATTCGGCAGTATCGAGCCTGTTCACCATCGGGAGCAATTGCTCGAGCACGAGCTTCGCGTCGCCGCACATGAACACGTCGGGCTGCAGAACCTTGCCTTCTTCGGCAGGGTCGATATCGATGTGCATCTTCACCGCGTTCTTGCAGAATTCATCGAGCTTGCCGGTAATGCGGTCATCCCAGCGGCTACCGATGGAGAGAATCAGGTCGCAGTCGAGCACGGCCTTGTTCGCGTACACGGTGCCGTGCATGCCGAGCATGCCGAGCGAAAGCTCGTGATCAACGGGGAACACGCCGAGACCGAGCATGGTGCAGCACACCGGAGCGCCAATCTTTTCGGCGAGTTCGCGTACCTGGCGGCTGGCCCCGCTGATCATGGCGCCGTGGCCCACGAGAAGCAACGGCTTCTTGGACTTGCGGAGGAATTCCGCCGCCTTCTCGACGCTTTCTGCGGAGGCGTAGGTGGGAATCTTGTAACCCGGAAGGTCCATCTGGTCGGTGAACGGGGCGGTGCATGCACCTGCGGTCACGTCCTTCGGGAGGTCGATGAGCACCGGGCCCGGGCGGCCAGTGCGGGCGATGTGGAAAGCTTCCTTCATCACGCGCGGGAGGTCGTTGGAATCCTTCACCAGGTAAGAATGCTTGACGGCCGCGAACGTCATGCCGCTCGTATCGCATTCCTGGAAGGCGTCCTTGCCGAGGTTCGGGGTCGTTGTCTGTGCGGCGAGCACCACGATGGGGCTCGAATCCATGAGTGCCGTGTAGATGCCGGTGAACGTGTTTGTTGCACCCGGGCCGCTCGTGACGAGGGCGACGCCGACCTTGCCGGTCTGGCGTGCATAGCCGTCGGCCATGTGGGTCGCACCCTGCTCGTGGCGGGAAAGCACTACTTTAATATTGGAATCAAGGATCGCGTCGAACATCGGGATGGCGGATCCACCGGGGTAGCCGAAAATCGTGTCGATGCCTTCGCGTTTGAGGCATTCGATAATCACTTCGGCACCATTCAAGACCTTGTTTGCCATAGATTTTCCTGGTTGAATTTGAAAGTCTGTTAAAAAGATTGATGAAAATATAGGTGTTTTTGTGCTTTACGGCAAGATGAATTTGCTGAAAATCTTAAAAAACTTTAAAAATTTCTGAAAACTTTTGACTTTTGTTTAGGCGTGCTTTGAAAAATGTTGAAAAATTTGCGTAATTTTTGCTGTGTTTTGAAAAATCATGTCTAAAAATTTGTGATTTTTCTAATAAAATTGTCTAAATGGGGTCGAATATACTTTGAAAACTTGAATATTTACCCTGAATTGATATCCGTTCCCCTCAAAATACGTCCCTTTCCCTCAATTTTACGCCATCTTTATAAAAAATATGCCCTTTTGGCCGATTTCCCGGTTTTCGGCGTTTATAGAAGTAGAGACTTCAACATAGACTTTCAAAATGGAGACTCTAGATAGACTACCTCAAAGGACTTCTCATGGAAAACGGACTAATCGAAACCGAAATTCTCCCGCGCGAAAAGCTCCAGCAATGCGGGGCGACGGCACTCTCGAACGAGGAACTCATCGCGCTCATTCTTGGCAGCGGCACGCGCGAAAGCAGCGTGTTTGAACTTTCGCGGCATGTTTCGGACTACCTTTCTTCGGCGACCTCTATCCCGACGGTCGAGAACCTGCGCCATATTCGCGGGCTCGGTACGGTAAAGGCGACCCAGATTCTTGCGTGTCTCGAGCTTTCGAGCCGGTATATCCTCACGTCGCGTGCGGTTTCTGTCATTGCGCCCGAAGACCTGCTCTCGCGCCTTGCGGGTCTCAAGTTCGAGCAGCAGGAGCATTTCGTGGTGGTGACGCTCAATTCGGCGAATTACGTGATAAACGTGCACGATGTCACCTCGGGGCTCGTGAACCAGGCCCCCATTGCCCCGCGGGAGGCTTTCGCGAAGGCCATCGAGGATCGCGCCGTATCTGTCGTGCTTGCTCACAACCATCCCTCGGGTTCCACCGAACCTTCCGAACAGGACTTCGCGATAACCCGCTTGCTGTGTGCGGCGGGGAAGGTGCTCCAGATTCCCGTAATCGACCACATTATCGTGGGCAGGGGCGGCTACACCAGCATGTGCAGGCTCGATCCGGATATGTTCGAGAGGGGCGTCCGGCACGCGAATATCGATTCTTTGGCGGTCTAGAAGTGCTTTTTCGTGAAAAAAAACGGAAAATTGCTGTAAAAAATGCGAAACAAACGCCGAAAAGTGCGAAATTCCGTGTTTTTTGTCGCTTTTTGGGAGGGCGTTCAATATAACGTTTGTTAAAAAAATTATATTAATGGTAGTTTAGTTTAGGGATCACCCTGTTTTTTAAGGAGACTCTATGAAGAGAGTAGTAGCAGGATTGGCGCTCGCAATGGCCGTGCAGGCTTTTGCAGACCATCCGCAGACCATCAACAAGACTGGTTTTGTTGGTGTCAACAAGACTCAGTCCGCCCAGTCGCTTGGGCATTCCAAACTGTCGTTCTACGGCTTGGCCGATGCTACCACCGACGTGACCAATATTGCACCGGAAGGCGTTCGTGAAAGGTATACGGGTATGTATTTGCCGGCAGACCAGAACAACGGTATGCAGTATGGCCTCGAATATAACACCCTCATGCGTCAGGGCATGGTCGAGGACTATGTCGCCCTGGGCGCGCAGGTCGGTTTCGGTATCGGTATATGGCATTACTTTGACTTGGGTGTCGGCATCCCGGTCTACTACGACAAGTTTACCGTGAACAATACGGGCTGTCCGTACGATCCGTATGTTGGACCCAAGAATGAAGTTGGTCCGGATGGCCAGCCGATGGTTTGCCAGCAGGGCCAGATTTCCGGTACCAATATCGGATACATCGGCAACCTCAAGGCCGACTTGAAGATTAGGCTTCCGCTCCCCGAAGACCAGCCGGTCGACATCGCGTTCTTCGGCGAAGGCAACTTTGGTACGTCTAACCCTGAAAAGGACGGTCTCTGGATTCGTGAGGCCGAATTCATCAACAAGGGTGAACCGACTGATGGTGGCGGATCCGCCCAGGCTTACGGCGTGCGCTCTACCATCGCGAAGGGCGGTGTTGCCTTGACCCTCGACTTCGACAAGATTGACGCGGTCCCGTTCCTCATCCACGTGAACGGCGGTTACGTCTACTCGACGAACAAGAACTACCTCTCGTACCCGTACATGACTGCGGCTGCTGAAATCTACTTCATGGATTTCCTCTCGCTCTTTGCGGAATACTACATGATGTTCCAGCTGGATGAATACCGCGATGCCGTGAAGCTCGACGTGAAGGACCTGACTGGCGCAATCGTGTTCCACCTCCCGATTGGTCTTGACCTCCACCTGGGTGGTTCCTACTCCCTGGGTAGCACCGACATCGAAAAGTACACGACTGTCCGTGCCATGGAAAACAACAACCGCACCCTCGAGTACAAGACGACGATCAATCCGAAGTACAAGGTCTACGGCGGTATCACGTGGAGCGGATTCCTGCTCCCGCAGGACCGCGACGGCGACGGCGTGACGGATGATGAAGATAACTGCCCCGACGACTTTGGTCATCGCCTCAACAAGGGCTGCCCGCTCGGCAATCCTGACGTTGACGAAGATGGCGTTTGCGATGCTTGGGTTTCCGAGAAGGGCTTCGGATCTGAATTCCAGGATGTGTGCGAAGGCATCGACGCTTGCCCGAACGAACAGGGCGAAGGCGAAGATGGCTGCCCGCTCGACGAACCGGACCCGGATGGCGACCATGTGTGCGACGCCTGGGTGTCTAAGAAGAAACTCCAGAAGAAGTTCAAGGACGTTTGCGAAGGCATCGATAGCTGCCCGACTGAAAAGGGTACTGTTGCCAACAAGGGCTGCCCCGAAGACAATCCGGACCCGGATTCTGACGGTATGTGCTCTCCGTGGGTGACCGACAAGAATAAGCTTGGCGATTACGCGAACGTCTGTAAGGGTTACGATATGTGTCCGGGCGAAGCCGGTTCTAAGGCCAATAAGGGTTGTCCGTGGGATGATCCGGATAGCGACGGCGACGGCCTCTGTGACGAATGGGTGACCCAGAAGAAGATGGGCTTCTACTTCGAGAAGGCTGCCGAAGACGACAAGATTAAGAACGAATGGTTCATCGAGAAGACCTGTAAGGGTATCGACAAGTGCCCGACCGAATTCGGCCCGGCCACCAACGAAGGTTGCCCGCTCGGCGACCCCGATACCGACAAGGACGGCATCTGTGATGAATGGGTGACGCAGAAGAACATGCTCGACCAGTACGACGGCATCTGCTCTGGCATTGACAAGTGCCCGACCGAACCTGGTGAAGCATGGGCCAACGGCTGCCCGATGGACAACCCGGATATTGACGGTGACAGCCTCTGTGCCGACTGGGTTGCCGAGAAGAACATGCAGGAACAGTTCAAGGATATCTGCCACGGCATCGACAAGTGCCCGACCGAAAACGGCCCGGCCTGGAACAAGGGTTGCCCGGCCGAAGATCCGGATAGCGATAAGGACAGCGTCTGCGATGCCTGGGTCTCCAAGCAGAAGATGACTGAACAGTTCAAGGATGTTTGTACCGGCATCGACCGTTGCCCGGATGAAAGCGGCCCGGCCTGGAACAAGGGCTGCCCGGCTGAAAATCCGGACTCCGACGGCGACAGCCTGTGCGACGCCTGGGTTGGCAAGCAGAAGATGTTCGACCAGTTCAAGGATGTCTGTCACGGTACTGACCGTTGCCCGGACGAAGCCGGTCCTGAATGGAACAAGGGCTGCCCGATGGACGACGATCCGGATGCCGATAAGGATGGCGTCTGCTCTGAATGGGTGTCCACCAAGAAGCTCCTCAAGCAGTTCGAAGGCGTCTGCACTGGCCTCGACCGTTGCCCGGATGTTGCGGGTGATGACGGCCACGGCTGCCCGAAGAAGGCTGTCGAGAAGCTCACCGGCGTGACCTTCAAGCCGGGTAAGGCAACGCTCGAATCCAACGCCAAGAGCATCCTCAAGGCTGTTGCGAAGAAGCTGAACGAAGATGATAGCTACAAGGAACTGAAGATTGTTATCCAGGGCCACACCGACAACAAGGGTAAGGACAAGACCAACCAGAAGCTCTCTGAAAAGCGTGCTCAGGAAGTCATGAAGACCCTCATCAAGTACGGCGTGAAGAAGAACCGCATCAAGGCCGTGGGTCTCGGTGCAAGCTGCCCGATTGAGGACAACAGCACCGAAGACGGTCGCGAAATGAACCGCCGTATCGAAATGCACTTCGCTACGCCGGAGAACGACGGTACCAAGTGTGAGTCCGAGTTCCAGCAATAGAGTCTGATCAACAACTAAACTAAAATCCCTGGCCGAAAGGCTGGGGATTTTTATTGTTGGTCATCCCCGCGCGGGCGGGGATCTCTCATGTAGAGACTGAATTTGTAAAAATAGCAGACTAAATGCCTGGTTGGCTGTCTTTTGGTCTGTATAAAATTAGTTTGTTTGTAATGAATATGGGCTGTTTGAGGCGTTTCTGCGCAGATTCCGCGTTAAATGTGCTTGTGATGGCCTTGTTTTTCTAAAAAAGTTGGCAAATGCGGTTACTTTATCTGCAAAATAGCAGACCAACTGATCGCTTTTAATTGATTTAGTCTGCTAAAATGCCCAAATGAAGGTATTACGCACACATTTTTCTTTTTTTATATTTACCCGCATGACAAAACTTGACGAAATTTTGCAGGCGCTTGGCGCATCGAACCACGACCTGGTGGAAAAACTCCCCACGAACTTGAACCACAAGATGGTGCAGAAGGCGCGCCTCGGCAAGAAGCCCGTGCCCAAGCACACGCAAGACCTGATTTTGCAGGCGGTGAACATGCTCATGCGCGAGAAGGCGGTTTCCGAGGACAAGGCGGTAAAGCAGTACAAGCGTGTGGAACTGTTCGGGGAATAAACTTTAATAGATGTGTGATGTGGAATGTGTAGTGTGTAATGATTGATTCTTAATCTCACATTTCACACCTCACATTTCACATTTTATTAAATTACAGATATGCAGCAATACTTAGACTTACTCAGAGATATTCTTGAAAATGGCGTGGACCGTTCCGACCGTACGGGTACGGGCACGCGCTCCGTGTTTGGCCGCCAGTGCCGTTACGACCTTTCGCAGGGGTTCCCTTGCCTTACCACAAAGAAATTGCACCTGCGCTCGATTATTCATGAGCTGCTGTGGTTCTTGAAGGGCGACACGAACATCAAGTACCTGCATGACAACAAGGTGACCATCTGGGACGAGTGGGCCGACGAGAACGGTGACTTGGGTCCGGTTTACGGCCACCAGTGGCGCAGCTGGCCGACCCCCGATGGCGGGCACATCGACCAGATTCAGAACCTGGTCAACAGCCTCAAGAACAATCCCGATTCTCGCCGCCACCTGGTGTGCGCATGGAATGTGGCCGAAGTCGACAAGATGGCCCTGCCGCCTTGCCACTGCCTGTTCCAGTTCTACGTGGGCGGGGTAGGCAAGTCCGGCAAGCGCAAACTCAGTTGCCAGCTTTACCAGCGCAGTGCCGACACGTTCCTCGGGGTGCCCTTCAATATCGCGTCGTACGCGCTCTTGACGCTTATGCTCGCGCAGGTATGCGACTACGAGCCGGGTGAATTTATCCATACTCTCGGCGATACGCACCTGTACTCCAACCACTTCGAGCAGGCCCGCGAGCAGTTGACCCGCACGCCGCGCAAGCTCCCGACCATGAAACTCAATCCCGAAATCAAGGACCTTTTTGAATTCAAGTTCGAGGACTTTGAACTTGTGGATTATGACCCGTGGCCGACCATTAAAGCACCGATCGCAGTTTAGAAAATAATGTGTAATGTGAAGTGTGGAATGTGAAATTTTTTATTAGTCATAACACACCCTCATTACACACCTCACACCCCACACCTCACACTCTTCTATGCTTATATCTGCAATTGTCGCAATTTCAAGAAACAACGTCATCGGGCGCGACGGACACCTGCCGTGGCACCTGTCTGCCGACCTTAAGCGTTTCAAGGCCATCACGACGGGGCATTCCATTATCCTCGGGCGCAAGAACTACGATGATATCGGGAGGCCGCTCCCGAACCGCACGAACTACGTGCTCACGCGGAACACGGCGTTCGAGGCTCCGGGTTGCATCGTTTGCAGTAGCCTCGAACTGGCCTTGAACAAGGCTAGCGCCGCTGGCGAGAGTGAGTGCTTTATCATTGGCGGCGCCGCCGTGTACCGCGACGCGATGCCCCTCGTGAAAAAACTGTACGTGACCCGCGTGCTTGCCGATGTCGATGGCGACGTGTTCTTCCCGGAATGGGGCGAGGGCTGGCACAAGGTGAGCGAAGAGCAGTTCGGCGCAGATGAGAAGAATGATTTCCCGACTGTGTTCGAAGTCTGGGAACGAGAATAAGATGTGTAGTGTGTAATGTGTAATGTGGAGTGTGGAGTGTGGAGTGTGGAGTGTGAAATTCACATTTCACATGTTGCAATCATATATTCGTTTTTGCTACAAGTTGGAATAATTTTTAAAGAATTTATTTCCCCGCAATTTGTCGGGGACTTTTTTTTAGTATAGATTAATGTTATGCTGGATTTTAACGTGTTTTACCGCTTGGCGGCTGCAATCGGTATCGGGCTGATTATCGGCCTGCAGCGCGAGCATACGTATTCGGACCAGTCGGATAGGCATCCGGCGGGTGTTCGCTCGTTTACGCTCGTGGGCCTCGCGGGTGCGATGACGGCGCTCCTTTCGGGAGAAATGGGCGGTGTGGCTCCGTTCGTGACCGGCTTTGTCATCATCGGGATGTTGCTTGTCGCGTCGCACATATCGTTTGCCATCGCGCACAAGCCGCAGGAGGGCCGCCCTGTGGTGGGGAGTGACGGTGTCACTACGAGTGTCGCTGTGCTGGTCGTGTACTTGCTGGGGGCGCTCTCGATGTATGGACGGCTTCTCGAATCTTGCGTTGTTGTGGTCGTGATGCTCTGGGTGCTTTCGGCGAAGGAACAGCTGCACGCATTCGCGCAGAAACTCTCGAAAGAAGATATCCTTGCGGCGGTGAAGTTTGCGGTCATATCGCTGTTGATTCTGCCGTTCTTGCCGAACCAGGCGTATGGCCCGCCGGGCCTCGAGGTGCTGAACCCGCACACGATATGGCTCTTCGTGGTGTTTATTTCGGGCATTGGCTTTGTGGGCTACGTGCTGATAAAGCTTGTGGGCCCGGGGAAAGGAATCTGGCTGACCGGCCTTTTGGGCGGGCTTGCTAGCAGTACCGCCCTCACGCTAAACCTGGCGGGCCGCAGTCGCGAAAACGAGGGCTATGCGCCCGATTTTACGCTCGGGATTGTGCTCAGCTGGGCGGTAATGTACGTGCGGCTCTACCTGATTTGCGTGTTCCTGAGTGCATCGCTTGCGCGCCCGCTCGCGCTGCCGCTCCTGTTGCCCGCGGTCCCTGCGCTGGGGTACGCCGCGTACCTCAAGTTCAAGGCGTCGCGCGACCACAGGGAGAACGCCGCCGGATTTTCGAACCCGTTCAAGCTGTTGCCCGCAATCAAGTTCGGCGTGGTGTTTACCTGCGTGATGTTTGTCGCGAACGCCGCCCGCGTGTATCTGGGTGCGGGGGCGCTCCTGGCGTGCAGTTTCATTGGTGGTGCCGCCGAGATGGATGCGGTTGCGTTTTCCGTGATAGACATGAACCTGAAGGCGGGGCTCCCGGTGCGCGAGCTCGTGCTTGCGCTGATGCTTGCGAGTATCGCGAATACGCTGACCAAGGGCGGCCTGGTGTTTTTCCTCGGGGCGAAATCCATGCGCCGGCCGATTGCGCTGGCGGTCGCGCTCATTAGCGTGGTGACCCTCGGACTCGTAGGATTTTACATTTGTTAATTTGCAAATGAATTGCAAATTTGTGTTTTTGGGGTACCAAATGCTGATGTTATGCATTGTTTGGTACCCTTTTTGTTAGTTTGTCTGTTAAAAAATGCGCTTTTTGCTGCGTTTTTATTGTAGAAAGACGCTTTTTTAAGGAATTTTGTTTGCTAAAATTTGTTTTTTCTCGTAAATTCTGTTAGTTTGTTACAAAAAATGGGTACCAAATGAAAGTTTTTAGCGTGTTTGGTACCCAATTTCGCCTCAAAAGCAAAAAAAATCCCTCGCAAAACGCGAGGGACTTAAATTTTAGACGAAGTTTATCGCTTACTTCACCTTAATAGCACCTCTTTCGAGTTTGATCGTAAAGTTCGTGACGTCGCAAACTTCGCTCGGACCCCAGTACTGGATCGGACCCGGGTAGGTGTAGCTTTCAGTCTTGGCCCAAACTTCGCGGTTCTTGGCGAAGAACTTGAACGGAGCACCGTCGAGTTCCACGAGAGCCTTCTGGATCACCGGCTTGTCGGCACCGTGACGACGTTCGATGTTCATCATCATGGTGATAGGAATGCCACCGGCAGTCCACTTTTCGATACCCTTCGTGAGGTCACGCACGGAGCTCATGTAGCCGTTCATCTTGTTGAAGGCGAGCACAGAAGCGGTGTAACCGAGGCTGTAG
>JAEEGK010010756.1_pt1 | contig 21071 bp, 10 predicted proteins | sample 8958771 | NCBI WGS metagenome assembly JAEEGK01 (sample SAMN16246547, study PRJNA631951) | gut metagenome | biome: gut microbiome; feature: rumen; material: SC-attached | host: Bos | place: Iran: Karaj | collected 2018-10 | reverse complement strand
GCTCGGCATTTCGAAGGCAGCCTTGTCCAACGACGAAGCCGACTGGCACATGCTCTTCAGCGGCTACTCGTGGTGGTTTTCAACCTCATGGGACTGCAACCTCTATGAGGCCACCTTCAAGAAAGGCGAGGGCAAGAAGGCCAATCGCCATGACGTCACCTACAGCAAGCCCACGAAGGACATGCACCAGATTGTCCTCGATGCCAAGAACGGCAGCAAGGTAGGGTGTGTCAGCGGCGAATTCTTCGACGAGGAACACAAAATACGCTGGTATGCCCGCTACAAGAAAGGCAGTGAACTGGGTGGCGGCATGTACGACGCACAGACGCCCATCAGCGGCTGCACAGACGTCTATGTCTATAACAAGTATTTCTATAGTGACACACCGAGTCGCATGTACAACCTGAATGACGACCCCGAGGTGACCACCGAGAAAATGGTTAAGAACGAATACTACGACGGTGTGCCATACTACCGCATTGGCGACGTGGTGAAGGACGAGGATGGTGCATTGTGGTTCTGCGTACAGCCCTCCGGCTCTTCAACAACAACGGCCCAGTTCATCAAGGAGGAGGGCTTGGACGCTCTTAAAGAAACCTACAAACTGGCTTTGGACCAGTATTCGTGGTTCATCAGCCTTACGCCCAAATCTAAGGACGGCGAGTTGCTCTTCTATGATTGCGGGAAGTACTATTCCAACCTGCCTACACGCGACCAGGCACGTATCATAAGCTATTATATAGGAACTATTCTTTGGGACGGAGTCATGGGCAAGAAAGGTAAGGGCAGCGAGCTCGGGCAGTGCTATACCAACATCCTCAACTATGCTCATGTTGACCTCCTGAAAGTGGTGGCAAGGCGCGACAGCCTCTACAGTGCGTTGACAGACAAGGCTAATCACATATGTAACATCTTTACCAACATCGCCTATAGCGAAAACGGGCAAAACGAACAGCCCTATTTGCGTCACATCTATGATGGTTGTGCGCTCGACTTGGACAAAGATTTAAACCCCAAACCCGGCAGCCGCTCGGTGAAGTATTGGCAACAGGACTACTACACTGCCGAAGGCTACTCAAAGCGCATGATCCTCAGCGACCTGGAAAGTGACGAGATGGTGCGCAGATATGCTTACGACAAATGGGTGACACTGCCTTGGTGGACAACGGGCAACAGTGGGCCTAACCAGGGCGATGGGATAAGTACCGACATCTATCCACACGAGCAGATACGCAGTACCACCTACTCCAGCGTAACGCCCGATAAGTATCTATGGGACAATGCCAAAACCGACTATGCACATCCCGAATATAAGTCCATGTACAATGAGCCCATTATCATGTGTCGCGTCATGAAGGTGAAAGACCGCGGACAGAAAGCCATTGTGACCACCAACGGCAAACGGCTGACAGACGAGTATCTCGTGCCATTTGGCGGAGATAGAAGGGAAAATGGAATATTTCCTTTGTATTGTAGCGGATTGATCTCGTTGTACAACTATAACGGCGTAGAATATATATCAATGAAAGATAACATCTTCCTCCTGGGAGAGAAGTGAAGAAGCCTCCCCCCAACCTCCTCCAAAAGGAGGGGGGAGGGGAGAGTTAAGAGTTGAGAGTTGAGAGTTGAGAGTTAAGAATTATATATGAAAAAGACAAACAATTTGTTGCTGGTGGCCCTCCTGATGGTGGGGCTCGGCATGAACTTTACTTCTTGTAAGGATGACGAGCTGACTGAGGAAGAGAAGCAGCAGCAGGCTGAGCAGGCAAGGGCGGAAGCCCAGGAGTGGTGGGACGTAGTGAGCCAGCTCACCGACGTGCAGACCCTGCCCGACGACTGGCAGAAGGCCACCTTCGAGCCCACTGTCGGCACGGCCTCGGAGAACGACCCCTACACCCGCGTCGTCGCCACCAACGACCTCTCTACGGCAGCCCAGCGCTTCGCCTACCTGACGGGCGCTGCCGTCGACGAGACCACCGCCGACTACACCTGGAGCCACAAGCAGGCCGGCTCGCTCACCTATCATGCCGGCTCGACGGCAGGCACCTACCTCGCACAGGTCGATGTTGACCTCAAACAGATGCCCCGTCTGAAGAAGATACTCTACCAGACCCCCGAGCAGATAGGCGAGAATGCCTCCGGCTCCTTCTCGGGCACGGCCTACTACCGCTTCGGCGACGTGGTGAAGAAGGAGAACAGCAAAGGATTTGACGACTACTGGGTGTGCGTACGTCCTGCCTTCAGCCTCGAAGGCAAGGGCGACAGCCATTGGGTTTGCCTGAGCGACCTGCCCGACGAAAACCTCTATACCTATGACTACGGCAAACAATCATGGACGCTACCCACCAAGCTGGGCGAGAGCAAAGAGCACATGCAGAACTTTGCCGAGATGATGTATGCCATGCTCCATCCCCTCCAGTATTTTGCCAATCTGGGCATGGATAGCAAGCTGGCGGTGTTCCACGACTTCAAGCGCGAGAGTGTGCAGAAGTATCACAATCAGTATTTCTGGGAGCGCGTATGCTATGCCTGGGAACGAGAAAAAATCTTCGAGGATGTGTTCAACCTGATGACTAAGACAGAAGTCGAAAACCTGATGAACGACGAGGGCCTGCACTTCCTCTACAAGGGCTACTCATGGTTGACTTCGTTTAGCTGGAACTGCTCGCTCTATGAGGCCACCTACAAGAACGGCAGGGCCAATAAGGCCAATATGCACGATGCCACCTACAGCAAGCCCACGAAGAGCATGGAGAATACAGAGTTTAAGGCCAATATCTTCAACCAAGATCAGGGTTATTATTGCCTCGAATTCTTCGGCAACGACATCCCCCGCTTCATCCTGCGCTATGCCACCGGCGAGACCCTGAGCAAGGACGCCAATGGCAAGGGCAACTACTCCGTGAAGTTGCCTCTCTCCAACTGCGAGGACGTCTATGTCTATAACAAGTATTTCTATCAGCACACTCACGATAAGTTGTATGACCTCAACTCGGAACCAGAGGTGACGGCTAAACCGTCCAAGGCGCACGGATTCTTTGCTCCCGGCACGGTCATCCGCGATGCCGAAGGCAATCATTGGATCTGCTACTCCTCGTGGTACGATGACCCCGACAACAACAACGAAGACCAAAAGTCTCTCGACCATAGGAGCCGCTTCCTCAGCTTCGATGCCGTGAAGAGTACCACCGTGTCTGTCACCTCCTCCGACCCAGCCATCAAGACTGGTATTTTTGCCACCAACCTGGTGACTGACGATGAAGCTGTCATCATGAGCCTCGCCTTGCGTGGTGCCGCCAAACCGGCAAGCTTGAGCGAGCGCGTGCTCGCCGCCTCCCTGAGCGAGAATCTGGGGGTCAATCCCGCCGACCTGATTATCGAACGCGACTCCGTCGTAACCATCGCCGGCAGTTCGGCCACAGCCTCCATCACTTTCCTCAATCTGGCATACGAGCCGGAGGCCTATCCTGTTGACGAATACCAGGTGCAATTCTTCATGCGCTACGTCTTCGACGGCACACGCGTGGCTGGCAATCGTACAGACGGCCATCCTTACCATTACTTCTATACTGGGCATAGTCTCAATCAGACCCCCCTGAATGATCCTACCCTGGATGCCACCCAAAGTTTCTATTGGAGTGGAAGAACATACTTCAACGAAACAGTAGAGGACTATTATGTACCCTTTGACCGTTGGAGCCACTGTAAGCGCACAGACACTGGCAAGCGCGACGGCGACTTCACTCCTTACAAGGAACAGTACGACTGGCGGAAGTTCAAGCCCGGTGCCAAGCCCCGACGCTACTCCACCTACTTCGAGCCCATCACCTTCGCGGCCTTCTTGGCGATTGACGACGACAATTCCTCCTTCTTCAAAGGCTCTTATGGCGGCAAGACATACACCCTCGTGTCCGACCCGATGACTCCCCAGGACAAGGATATTAACTTCAACAACTGGGTGGAATTTAACAGCGACGTCAAGAAATACTTGTTCTATGATGACGGGCAAATGGACTTCGAATAGTATATCGTTCAACGTGCATAGTTCATTAAATAAGAATACATAACTACCAAAATGAAAAAGACAACAAACTGGATGCTGACCGCCCTGCTGGCTATGGGCCTGAGCATGGGATTCGTCGCCTGCAGCGATGACGACGACGACAACAATGGTGGTGCTCCGACCAACGAAGCCGAGTATGAAGAGGCCGGGCTGGGATGGGACATCATCACCCAGCTCACTGCCGAGCGCACGGCTCCCGAGGGCTGGCAGAGCATGACCTTCGAGCCCACCATCGGCAAGGCCTCGGAGACCGACCCCTACACCCGTGTCGTCGCCACCAACGATGTGGCTGCCGCCGCCGAACGCTTCAGCGGACTCGTTGGACTGCCCGACCTCATCAGCGAGACGACCACCAGCTTCACCTACAACCAGGAAGGCATGGGCAAGCTCACCTACCAGATGGGGGCCGTGGGCGGACAGTACCTGGCACAGGTGAACGTGGACCTCAAGCAGGTGCCCCACCTGAAGAAGATTCTCTACCAGACACCCGAGCAGATGGGCAACAACAGCAGCTTCGCCGGCACGGCCTGGTATCGCTTCGGCGACGTGGTGCAGGACCAGAAAGGCTACTACTGGATCTGCGTGCGACCCGCCTTCGGACCCGAGGGCAAGGAGGACAGCCACTGGATGTGCCTCAGCCAAACCCTGCCCGAGGAGAACCTCAAGCCCTACAAGACCAGCACCGGCCGTCAGAACTACCTGCCCACTGGCCTGGGCAAGAGCACCGAGCACATGCAGAACGCCGCCGAGATGTTCTACGCCATGACCCATCCCGACGACTGGTTCCTGACGGTGATGGGAGGAGCAGGAACTTCGAAGCCAAAGATGTTCAATGACTTCAGTACAAGCAAGATCCGATACCACAACACGTACTTCTGGCAGCTTGTCTGCAAAGCATGGGAGGAGCAGAACCTCTTTACGAAGGTACTCGGCATTTCGAAGGCAGCCTTGGCCAACGACGAAGCCGACTGGCACATGCTCTACAGCGGCTACTCGTGGTGGTTTTCTACCTCATGGGACTGCAACCTCTATGAGGCCACCTTCAAGAAAGGCAAGGACAAGAAGGGCAACCGCCACGACGTCACCTACAGCAAGCCCACGAAGGACATGCACCAGATTGTCCTCGATGCCAAGAACGGCAGCAAGGTAGGGTGTGTCAGCGGCGAATTCTTCGACGAGGACCACAAAATACGCTGGTATGCCCGCTACAAGAAAGGCAGTGAACTGGGTGGCGGCAGGTACGACGTGAAGACCGCCATCAGCGGATGCAACGACGTCTATACCTATAACGAATACTATAACCACGACGTGAACGAAAACCCCGAAGAGGTCACCAAAGAAATGTGGGAAGAAGCGAATGGTGCGGATCGCGAATACACTGGCGCTTCCTATTATCGTCTGGGCGATGTGCTGGAGGACGAAGACGGAGCACTATGGTTCTGCGTGCAGAACTCAGGAATCGCGGATAAGGACATGAGAGAACTATACGAACAGAATGGTCTGCAATTTTGTCTTGATGATTGTCAATATCGTCCTAACCCCAGTCCATACTCCTGGTTCATCAGCCTCACGCCCTACGACAAGAACAACTCCCCTCTTTTCAAAGGCACTTCCGAATACTACACCAACCTGCCGACGCTCGACCAAGCCCGTACAATCACTCATATCTTGGCTAATATAATATTTAAAGGTGACTGGTCTTACTCTACCGGAGATATAATGAGGTTTTCAACCATGAACATCAAGAAGTATGCTAAGGTGGATTTCGAAAAGATTATAGTACGCCGTGACAGCCTCTTCGATGACCAAATAGATATGAACCATAACATGGTCGTATTCACTAATATGGCCTATAGCGACAAGCAGAATGTCGCCCAAAACAAACAGCCATATCTGCGCTATTATATTAACACCTGTGTGAGAGAATATGACGATAAAGGCAACCCCAAACCCGGCACCCGGATGAACAAATTATATCACCAGACAGGCTACACCACGGGCAATTACGCCAAAACAATGTTCCTTCAGGACCTCACCGATGAAAATCTCGTGAAACAGTATGCCTACGACGAATGGGTCATCCAGCCCTGGTACACCAAAGGCAACTCAGGCGACAAGAAGCCCTTTAGTCAAATCTATCCGCGCGAAAAGATACGAGAAGCTGGGTATAAGGCCGCAACTCCAAACCTCTACCTCTGGGACGAGAATGCAGTCGACTTTGCAAATCCTTCCATGACATCGATGTACAACGAGCCTGTCATTATATGCCGTGTCATGAAAGTGAAAGACCGCGGAAAGAAGGCCACACGGACCACTGACGGCAAGAGAATCGTCAAGGAATATCTCTGTAGCTTCTTCGGTGATGATAATAATCGAAATGAACCAGAATTTGATGACTATTCAACCATCGACGCAATGAGTGGCCTGTTCTCCTCAAGTCCGTATAACTACAACGGCTGGGATACGAAATCGTTAGATATTCCGTTCCTCGGAGAAGGAGACAAATAATTGAATATTAAAATATTAGATAATTAAAAAATTAAAATGACAAAGACAATAAACTGGATGCTGACGGCCCTTTTAGCTATGGGCCTGAGCATGGGATTCGTCGCCTGCAGCGATGACGACGACGACAACAGTGGTGGCGTTCCTACCAACGAAGCCGAATACAAAGAGGCCGGGCTGGGATGGGACATCATCACCCAGCTCACCGCCGAGCGCACGGCGCCCGAGGGCTGGCAGAACATGACCTTCGAGCCCACCATCGGCAAGGCCTCAGAGACCGACCCCTACACCCGTGTCGTGGCCACCAACGACGTGGCAGCCGCTGCCGAGCGCTTCGGAGGACTCGTTGGACTGCCCGACCTCATCAGCGAGACGACCACCAGCTTCACCTACAAGCAGGAAGGCATGGGCAAGCTCACCTACCAGATGGGGTCCGTGGGGGGACAGTACGTGGCACAGGTGGACGTAGACCTCAAGCAGGTGCCCCACCTGAAAAAGATTCTCTACCAGACACCCGAGCAGATGGGCAACAACGGCTACTTCGCCGGCACGGCCTACTACCGCTTCGGCGACGTGGTGGAGGACAAGGACGGCTACTACTGGATCTGCGTGCGGCCCGCCTTCGGCCCCGAGGGCAAGGAGGACAGCCACTGGATGTGCCTCAGCCACAACCTGCCTGAGGCGAACATCAAGCCCTACGAGACCAGCACCGACATTCAGGACTACCTGCCCACGGGCTTAGGTAAGAGCACCGAGCACATGCAGAACACCGCCGAGATGTTCTACGCCATGCTCCATCCTTCCGACTGGCTCGATGCGCTGAATGCCAAGACGAAGCCCAAGATGTTCAATGACTTCAGTAAGAATAACTACCAGTACCACAACATCTACTTCTGGCGACGCGTCTGCAGGGCGTGGGAAAACCAGGGACTATTTGAAAGGGTGCTGGGCATCACGAAGGCAGACTTGGACAGCAACCCAGAGTGGCACATGCTCTACAGCGGCTATTCATGGTGGTTTTCGACCTCATGGAACTGCAGCCTCTACGAGGCCACCTACAAGAACGGCTCGGGCAAGAAGGCCAATATGCACGATGCCACCTATGCCTCGCCCACGAAGGACATGCACAACATCATCCTCGACGCCAAGAGCGGCAATAAGGTGGGCACGGTCAGCGGCCAGTTCTTCGACAATGACAACAAGCTGCGCTGGTATGCCCGCTACAAGAAGGGCAGCGAACTGGGCGGCGGTGCCTACGGCGTGAATACCGCCATCAGCGGCTGCAAAAATGTCTATGTCTATAACCGCTACTTCTACCAAAATACGGATAGAGGATTCTGCGACATGAACCAAGAGCCCGAGATTCTCAACAAGGATGATGACGAGAATGTGAATGAAAACGAACTCATGTTTGGCTATATTATGCCAGGCACCATCCTACGTGATGAAGAGGGTTCCAACTGGTTGTGCTATTACGCGTGGAGCAACTTGACTGGTGAGGGAAATGTGGCAAAGAAGACGGCCAAGTTCATCAGTTTCGACAATATCAAGACTGCCACTGAAACCATCGACTCTCCCAACGAAAATTTCAGTAGCGGCACCTTCGTCGTCAATAGCGACCTCATCCCTGAGCGCGAGGTGCCCCTCATGGCTTGGTTGTTCTACGGCCTCGCCATATCTAACGAAGGTGAATACTATACGAATCTCAGGACAGACTTTAAGGAGATAATGGGTATTGACCCCAACGACTTCTATGCTGTCCGCGACACCACGGTTAAGTTCGCATGGGGAGATAGCAAAGCACACAACCATGCCACCAACTATGCCTACATCCCCACTGGCGGGCGTCAGGAGGGCACGCAGCCCTACATGCGCTACATAAATGATGGCACGCATGTGGGCAGCCTGCGTACGAGCGATAAAGACAATTACTGGCGTCACTGGTTCTATAAGCGTTATCACACCAGTAACGGCTCAACGCTCGACTTGGTTGATTTGTTCGAGCCTTATCACTTCATCACCGAATCAGTCATGCCCGACATGTGGAGCGAGGGCGTGCGCAAGGGCACGAAATTCCGCGACCCCGCATTCCTAATCACTGATCTCTATGAAGACGCATTCGATGTCAGGAAGTTCTTCTATGACCTTACATCAGCCAAGTGGCCATCAGTGACCAAGGAGAATGGCTACACACGGCCCGTCTATGTATCGGCATATTGGGAACCCGTCGTCTTTGTGCGTTTCAGGGAGTTCAAAGATGTCACCAACAAGTTCACCGGCAACTATGGTGATCACAAATACATCATGGTAAATAATCCCGACAGAAAAATGCAAATGAGTTTGCTAGTAACGTGCATTCAAAGTTTGGACGTTTTCAATACGCACGCATGGATGGAAGATAAGCCATTCTCGGTACAGCCATGAAAGTTAAATCATTAAGAAAAAATAATAAATGAACATGAAAAAGTATTTCAACATTGTGCTTGCAGCCGTCATCGTCACAGGGCTGGGCATGAACTTCGCTTCCTGTAGCGACGACGACAAGGACGAACCAGAAGGAAAGAGCACACTTAGCTTCGACGAGAAGACGACCCGCTTCGGCGTAGAGACCGACATGGCGTCGGCCGTTGTGCCCGTGACCGTGAATTGCCAAGGCGAATGGAGCGCCGCCATCGAGAAGGATGCGGCATGGGTCACCCTCGCCGATAACGAAGTGTTCCACAAAGGCAGCAAAACCATAGACCTGCTGTTCGACGAAAACCGCACGGGCATGGACCGCACGGCTAAACTCTTCGTGACCGATGATGCCGACGAGGTTCACATCGTGACCATCCGCCAGACATCACTCTACAAAGGCGAGGTGCCCAACAATTCCAACATCATGACCTTCGGAGCCAAAGGCCTTGGCTGCGGCGTCAACATCAACCAGGTGTTCCCCAACATTCACAACACGGGGTCGAAGGTGGAGTACAACCCCATCTCCATCCCCAAGCTGAGCAGCGTGTATAACCTGGCCAAGATCAATGCCCTCATGGCAAAGGGCAGCTTTGTGGGCGAACAGCCCTACGTCGAGGACATCAACGAGCGCGCCCAGGCCACCATCGTCAAGTGGGACTCCCTCGTGTCGAAGGACCGTACGCTCGATGCCACGCTCAACCTCGAGATTTCCTTCGGCTTCTTCAACATGGAGGTCGGCGGACACTACGTGGCTTCCGACAGCATCCTTGGCGTGGGACTCGACTATGCCATCTGCCGCGACCTGGCACTCTACAATGCCTATGTGTCGCCAACCGTGGTTCGCAACTATGCCGTGGAGCAGGACGCCATTGACCAGCTCAACATGGACGATGACTGGATAGACGAGCAGTACGACCGCATCGATGCCAAGATTGAAGCCTACGAGAAGCGCAACGCCCGCAAGGGCATCGTCGGGCTGACCCCCGACCAGCAGGCCACCATCGATGCCCTGTACGATGCAGTGGAGAAGCACACCTACGGCGGTGTGTTCTCGGGCGCCTTCGCCAAGCTCTACCAGCGTCTGCTCTCGGCCTACCGCAACGGAAAAACCAATCAGGTGAACGACATTCTGGAACAGATTGACGCCGAATACGGTCCGTTCATCATCGGTCGTACTGTATTGGGAGGCTCGCTCAACATCAACTGCTGGCTGGACAACACCTATCTGAGCACCCACGGTGTGCTCGAGGTGAAGGCCGCCCTCGAGGGTGACGGCATAGGCAGCATCAACGGTGACCTGAACTGGAGCCAGAACGGTGTCGACTATGTGCGCAGTTCACGCCGCACCTACGACATCTATGGTGGACGTGCCAGCGATCTGATGAATGCCATTGAGGCCGTGATGGAGAGCGAGAACCCGCGCGACAGCGAGCTGCTGAACGATGCCATGAACGACTGGGTGATGAGCCTCTATGGCGTGGAGGGCGACGAGACCAGCAACTCGGCACTGATTGCCATCTCGCTGACAGGCGTCTGGACACTCTTCGACGATCCCGATGTGCAGAACATCGTGAAGCAGTTCTTCCTTGACAAATACAAGGATTACGACCTGCAGCGCTATGTCGACCTGATGATCGACGTCACGCAGTAAGAACCAACGAAGTAAAGGTTTAAAACTCAACGGTTTAAATTGAAGATTTTGGAGTATTTGGCTTTGCTGCTCACTGCCTTGCTGGCTGTGGGCTGTGCCACGGACGACGATTGGGAGGCCGACGGAAATGCCGTCGGCCCCGAGTCGTTTTCATGGACGCGCGGCGCCGTGGAGGAAACACGCATCGCCTTTCTCCGCAATCTGGGCGTCGGCTACGGCTACAATGCAGTGAGCGGACGCTATTGCAACTATGCCGACATACGCTGCCAGATACTGAACCGCCGACAGCTGGAGAAGGCTGCTCAGGCCAGCGGCATGACACTATGGCACACCGACTACACCAGTCGCAGCTACAGCACCAGCCAGGTGGCCTACAACGAGCACGACTATGTGGCCACGTTCAACCTGGGCCGCGAGTCGAGCTTCAACTATATTATATATAAGGAGGAGCAGACCTATCGGCAAAACATCCTGGAGGACGGACTGCGCCAGAGCTTCTACTTCTCGACCGACGACTACGAGCAGGTGGCCACTCAATGGCTCGACGTGGGCAACACCATCGACGCCATGTCGGCAGGGCTGGACCCCTACCAGATCCTTACACGCTCGTTTGCCGATGCCGTGGAACACCTGGGCGAGAGCACCGAACCGGCAGCCGTGGATTCGTTCCTGCAAGTCTATGGCACACATGTCGTGGTGCGCACAGCCATCGGCGGACGCCTCCACATCGACCTGAAGAACGACATGAAGCGCTATGGCCGCAAGATGCAGGAAGAGGAGTTCAGCAGCAGCGACCTGTTCAATGCCTTCCGCGACCGCAACGAGAATCGTGAACTATCGGAGCAGTATGCCTGGATCGAGCACTCAAGCATGAACATCAGCGCCTATGGCGGCGACCAGAGTGTGTTGCAGGGGCTCATCGGAGAGCAGCAGTATGATGGCAGCCGCAACTTCGACCCCTCAGTGGTGGCGCAGTGGCGGCAGGGCATCACCTTCGTTCCCGACGACGAATATGCGTCGAATGCCGAGATGATCGACATGGAGGTAAGGCCCATCTGGGAGTTTATGTTCGACGGCGATGCCATTGCCAAGGTGAAACAGCGCATACAAAGCGATGCCACCAAGGCCACGCAGCAACTGGGCTCAAAGAACTTCTTCTCTTGCTCCTTCCCCGTGCGTTATGACAATCCGGAATGCCTGTACACCTCCGCCACCGAAGAAGAAGTGATGAACATGGACGACTACAAATACGACAACTGCTCGACCTTCTACTGCGTACACATCGTCAGCGGAGGTCGCTATGTGGCTGTGGTCTGCCATGAGTACATCGGCGGCGTGGAGATGTGGGTGGCCTATCCTGTGTATGACGGCGTGACGAAGCTCTACTGCGGTCTGGGTGTCGACAACTCGGGCCAGGCCTACCGGGTCTATCCCGACTACACGCTGAAAACAGATGAGCTGTGGACTTATAGCTCTTATCTGCTTGTCGACAGTCTGTCGGAGATGGTGGCCGAGCCATTGCCCGTAGACCTTTATCCGCAGACCGACTGTTTCTATTTCAACAACGGAGAACTCTGCCTCTATCCCGTCGAAGGCATCGACTATGATGATGCCCAGCCCATGCTCTACTGCGAGGCAGGCAAGAGCGTGAGGCCGGATGGGTCGATCAATGTCAAGCCCGTGCCTGTATACAAGCTGGGAACAGAGTTCATTATCATGGGCAGAGAAGGCGATCCTTGCGATTTCGTGGGATGGCATCTACTGGGTTACGAAGACGATTATACACCTATATATCGTCGCAATGAAGACTACGTGGGATACTATAATCCTACAGAGATGAGACCTGTGGGTAATTGAAAGAATTTGAGTGATGATGAATGTCAAATGGCTGATATGTTGTTGCGCACTGGTGCTGACGGGCTGCCACGACGATGATGAGGTGGAGCCGAAGCCCATGCCGACAGAACTGACGGTGACTACTGCCGACGATGTGACCCTGCCGAGGTTCGCATCGTATGAGCGTGTGACCGTCAGTCTTGGCGGACGCACCGAAGCCGACAGTGTCATCGCAGTATCGTGCGATGCCGACTGGCTTAGCCTGGCGACAACGATCCTGCCTGCCGACGGCATCGTAAGCCTTGCCACCACCGACAATACCGGTCAGCAGCGCCGCACGGCCACGCTGACCTTTGCAGCTGCCGACGGTCGCATGGCCACACTCAGCATCAGCCAGCTCAGCCCGTCGGACGATGACGCTAACGGCGACCCACGCTCGGATGGCTACCTGGGCTACGGATACGACATCTATCAAAGCTTCGACCATCCCATGAGCGTGCGCAAGACTGCCGCCGTGATCGATCTCTCGGCACTGCGACGCTTCAGCTCGCAGACCACCTATGAGGTGATTCACGACTGCCGCCTGTCGCGCACCGACCTCAACGTCTATTCTGCCCGCACGGCCTCGGAATTCTCGACCATACTCACCGCATCGGGCAGCAACACCAGCGAGCGGCTGGCAGGATGCAAGCAAAACTGCGACCGGGCTGAATACGTCACCCGGCTGAACAGCTTGATGCAGAACAACATTGGCTACGGCGTGATGGAAAAGGCCGTCTGGAGTCGCACCATCGACCGTGGTGCCTTGCAGAACCTGCGCGACCGCGACAAAGACTTCTTCACTGCTGCCTTCAGTCGCGACCTGCTGAGAGTCAAGGGACAGACGGGCGAGAGCCGTGCCCAAGCCGCCGAATGGCTGCTTGAAAAATACGGCACGCACATCGTGGTGCAAGCCGACTACGGCGGCAAGATCGACTATACCTTCACCATGTCGAAGCTGGGCAGTGTGCGCTATGATGAGGAGGTGCGCTGCCAGGCTGAATTCACCCTGGGCCGTCTGCCGCAGGCTGAGTGGAGCCATCAGCAAGGGACGGTGCTGAGCAGCTCGAAACGGGCTGAGGGCGCCATCAATGTCACGGGCGGCAGTCCTGCCACCCGTCGCCAGCTGCAGGCCGACATCAGCAGTATGGGCGATGACGACCAGCTCGAACCCAACCACCTGATGGAATGGCTGAGCAGCATCAACTACAGTGACCACCCCGGCAGCGACGAGAATCTGGACATCATCCACTTCGATCTCATGCCGCTTTGGGATCTCTTCACAGGCGACCTGCGAACAGACCTGCTCGCTACCGCCATCCGCCGTGCCAACCTGAGCAGCTGTGCCATCGACGATGCTGCACTGAAGACCGACCTTTACTGGTTGATAGTACCCAGTGTGCCTGACGACAGTCGACAGTTAACATCGCTCTCACGCATCGTCTATGTCAACGACGAGCCAGTGATGAATGTCTGCTCGGAGTATGTGCCGCAGATTCGCAGTGACAAGCGTGTGCGCGTGGCCTATCCCATCTGGCAGCACAACATCCAGTTGGGTCAGGGCCTGTTCCTGGGCGACGGCATCCACCGTCCTGCCTATCTGATGTTCAGTGCCGACGGTTGTTACGTGCAGCCTATCGACTCGCTGTCGCCATCCACCATCTTGAAGGAGGTGGCCTACGTCGGTGGTAATCTCTACCCCGACCGTCACGGTCTGACGTTCAAAGGTATCGAAGTGGAGGTACACGACGATGTGTTCCTCTACAACTATGGCGGTGAGCATTTCTGGACACCCGTGGTGAAGGTGGGTTCGACATTCTGGACCCGTCGCGACATCGCCCACGACATGGGCTTCACGCCCTACCCCGAGGATGACGACAACCAGGACTTGATCGACTACCGAACGGGCACACTGTTTACCAGTTTCCAGTTCGACCTGACGTACACGGCATCAGCCATCAACGGCTGGAACTATGGCTACAAGGTGAACCCCTATTTCAAGACCGACAACAACCAGCTCTGGTATCTGCCCCAGCCCAGCCAAGTGCGCAATTTGTTTACCTTTATCGGACAGAACCCGAAGGCGCTGTTCCGAGGGCAGATGAGCGGCTTCGAGGCTCAGTTCAACGGCTATTATGGCACCGTCGACATCCTCGACGGCAATGCATCCCTGGGCGGCAGAACGAGGCACCTGAAAGAGGAGGAGCTGAATGTCATCGCCTCGAAGGCTACCAACGCTCTTGGCGATGCCTGCCTGATGCTCCTCGACAACCACTACCGGCTGACGCTGCTCGACGACCAGACATACGCTCCTGCCAGTACGGCCACGCGCTGGCGAAGCAACTATTATCCTGTGCGCCTGTGCCGGGGTGCCCTCTATGAATATCCGAACCTCAGTACGATACAACAGCGGTTTCCGGAGTATTAAAAGAACAGAAAGATGAAAAGAATAAATAGAATCATAACCAGCAGCCTTGTCCTCTTAGCCATCTGGCTACCCGGCCTCGTCTCGTGCTCCGACGATCAGGAGAAGACGGAGCCCGTGGAGGAAAAGGAAATGCCTACGACGGACCAGGAGTGGACGACGCTCAACCAGCAGACAGCCGTGCGAAGCCTGTTGTTGCAGCTGGCAGGCGTGACGGAGGGTGCCGACGACTTCGACAGCCGCACTTATCAGCCCGTCTACGGCATCGTGCGCGATGAGGCAGAGCCCTTTGTGCGGGCCGTCGCGGTGGCAGAGGAAGCCGAGGCCGTCGCTGCGTTCCGTGCGCTGGTGGGATGTGAATCGCTCATCGTCACAACTGCCGACGGACTGGCCGTCGACCTGACCGACCTGCATCTGCGTGCCGATGGCCGCGTGCAGAACTTCGGCCGACTGACACTGCACCTTGCCCACGACGGCAGTGCACGCGTGGCCTGGGCCGATGTGAACATTGCTTGCATGCCCTCGCTGCGCCGCATCGAGTACATCGACGAGGAGAACTGGGGCAACAACGGAAGTGCCGACGCCACCTACCACTACGGTGAGCTCTGCCGGTATGTGGGTAAGGACTACCCCGAGGGACTCTACGTCTGTATAGAAGAGAACACGCCTGGCCAGAAGAACAGCGGCACGCTCCTGCACTTAGAGGATAACGAAGGCGGTGACGGCTGCTCCTACAATCTGGACGGCGACAACGAAGGCTGCTGGAGACCCTATCACCCCGGCACCGCAAGTGATGTGAAGAACTATGTGAAGATGCTGTTGGGCACATACGTGAAACGTACCAAGACCTATAAGCGCAACTACCGCAACGCCCTGATCCGGTACTTCTCGCAGGAGGATATGCCGAAAGAGATCTTTGATTTTAGGGGTAATGTGCTGCCAATAGGCTTCCGGGAATGGGAGGGCCACCTCTATGGCAGGGACAACCACCCGGCAGCCATCATCATTGATTCACGCTACGGCTCGCAGTCGGGCTGGCTGTTCTTTGGCACCATGCGTGAAGTGAACTACTGGGAAATCGTCAATTGGAGCGTGAGCGACATGGGCGATGACCAAACTCTCTATTATTGGAAAGACAATGAATGGAAAAGCTTTGCCAATAATCATTACATCTACACGATGAATGTTATCCGCTTCGGCGATAATCCCGTGAGCGGAATCTCCGTACTATACACCCCTAATCCTGAGGAACTATGGTGAGAATGAAAAAAATCTGTATGCTCTGCATGCTCTGCCTGCCTTTCATCGCCGCGTGCAACAACGATGATGACGAGCCAGTCAGCCCAGAGACGACAACAACGACAGTCGAACCGCTGGAGGTAACCCTTGTGTTTGAACCTGGCCAGCTGGGCGACCGCAGTATGAACGACCAGCTCCTGACGGACCTGTATGCCTTTGGCGCAGCCAACAAGGACTCTGTGGCCACGTCGTTCATTAGTTATTCTTCTTTTGCCGAGACACAGCAGGCACTCAGGCTGTGGGCTGAATCGGCACACGGCAGGCCGCAACGGAATGAGCGTCTGCTGGTGCTGGCAGCTCCGTCGCTGGCCCCATTGCTGGCCAACATCAACCTGAAAGAGACCGACCGTCTGCTTCTGCTACGGACGCCATTGTCGGATGCCAAGGCCGTGGGACCGGCAGGACGTACACACGTGATGAACGTCTCGCTGAAGAGTGTCATCCAAACGTTCATCGATCGTGAGATGGCCTACTATGCAACACTCCACGACGATTATGACCCGGATGAAATCTACGAAGGACCTTTCCGCATCATCCGCAACAATGCCACGGTGACCTACGCCGACAGCATCGTGGAGGCTTTCCAGGAACGCTTCCCCGACCAGCCCCTGAGCGACGACCCCGATGAGGGCATCTGGCAATCAGGCATCACCGACGGCACTAAGGACAACGCCGGCTATGCCCAGGAACTGGCCTACTCGCTGGCCGTCCTCTTCGACGAGGCAGAGAGTGACGACTTCGATGATGAGCTGCACCAGCACATCGGCGTCGTAGACCTGGGTATGGGCAATGTGGGATTCGAATACTACTATTTCACTCATTCTGAGTCGAGCACACGCACGTTGCTCGTGGGCAATGTGCTGAACGTGGACAGCCGGCTAGACTATGCCATCGTCCATATTCCCCTCAAGGAGTGGCTCCAGGGCTGGCTCACACATCCCGAAGAACAGCCTGAAGAGCAGTGGCATGGCGCATGGGACCGTTGCACGCAGTTCAGCCCTGCCAGTGAGAGATCAACATCATACAATGCAAAATTAGAAGGGAGGAATGCAAAATGAAAAGACATCATTTCCTTTTAGGCGCTACGCTTTCTGAAAGCGTCACGTTGGGCAGGGTCGTTGCCGCTGTCTTGTTCGTCATGTTATTCGTGACTGGCTGCAAGAACGATGACGATGATACGCCTGCCGAGCGCATCACCATTGAGAAAGTGAATGTGGACGTGATTCTTCCCGATGCACGTCGCACGCTGTGGCAACCGGTCATCGACCTCGCCCTGCAGAACATCGAGCTGGCCCAACAGGGACTGTCGAAGCGCGTGGAACTGAACATGCGCTACCACGATGAGGACGCCAAAGACCTGGGCCTGACCGTGTATAGTCTCTGTTACCCGGAAGAGGGCGACGACACCTGCGATGTCATCCTGGGACCGACCCGTTCCACCAAATGCCAGATGGTGCTGGGCAATGCTGCACAGTACCGTGTGCCCGTGCTGATGCCTACGGCTACGAGCGACGAGATACAGCGCATACAGGCCGAGCGCCCCTATTCGTGGTTCTTCACCGAAAGCGACGTGACGCAGTGTGAAGTGCTGCTGGGCATCTTCGGCACCAGCCATATCCCCCATGCTGCCCTTCTCTACCAGGACGACAAGTACGGACAGTCGTTCCGCAACTGGTTCGGCTTCATGGCAACGGAGTTCCAGGTGGATGTGGCAGCCGACGATATCCAGGTTTATGACTTCACCTCCGACCTGACGGCTTTCTTCAAGCGAATCGAACAGCGTGCCCAGACGTCAGGCGAAGCCACGGCCCTGCTGATGGCGCTGAGCAGCAACGATGACTATCTGCGGGTGATCAGGCAGATCAAGTCGGTGCGACAGAGCCTGGGACTCGACGCTTCCTCCTCCAACGTCATGTATGTCGTGAGCGATACAGGCGACAACAAGACCGTTCAGCAGGCCGGACTGCCCTTGTATGGCATCAGCCCTTGCGGCAGTCCCGTATCGGGCTTTAACGTGTGGTACAAGGAAAACTTCGGCACGGAGGCACCCTACGGTGCTGCACAAGTCTATGATGCCATCACCACGATAGCCCTGGGAGCCGCCAAGCGCTTGAGCAGCCCGACGGGGCCCGACGATCTGACCATCGACGGAGTAAAAGTGGAATACCGCGAACAGCCTTTCGGTCCTAATCTGGCCGACTGGATGCGGGCCTTGGTGGCCGACAAGTCGGGCACACCCTCATCGTGGACGAAGGAAGGTCTGCGCACGGCCTTCTCGCTGCTGTCTGAGGGCAGGAATCCCAGTGTGCGCGGATGTACCGGCCGCATGGAGTTTGACGGAAAGATGCACACCACCATCCTCCACACCACCTATCGCTTCTGGCGTACGAAGGGCGACGGCTCCAACTATACGCTGACCACCCTCTCGACATCCAGCGACTCAGGTGCCGGTGCACTGAATGCATGGGACATGGAGAAACTCTTCACACAGGACTTCGACACGCAGGTAGAGGTGAACCACAGCCTTCCCTCCGTGACCGACCACTGGGCACTGCTGTTGAGCCCCTCCACCACATGGAGCAACTATCGTCACCAGGCCGACGTGCTGGCCATGTACCAGCTGTTGCGCCGCCACGGCTACGACGATGATCACATCATCCTGGTGTGCGAGGACAATCTGGCAACGGCCATGGAGAACAAGTACCCGGGAAAGGTGTTCGTGGAGAGCGGTGGCGAAGATGTGCGACAGGGAGCAGTGGTCGACTATCACTTCACCGACCTGACGATGGACGACATACGAAGCATCGTGCTGGGTGAACAGAGCGAGCGGCTGCCAAAGGTCATCCGCACGACGGCATCGAGCGACCTGCTGATCTTCTGGAGCGGTCATGGTGCCGATGGAAGGGGCATGTGCTGGAGCGATGGTCTGGGCAGCCAGATCTTCACAGGCGAGCGTATGCATGACATCCTCAGCGAACTGAATGACCGTGATGGCTATCGGCGCGTGATGCTCGCCATAGAAACCTGCTTTAGCGGACTCATCGGACAAGCCATCGTCGGACTGCCCGACGTGGTGGCCATCACTGCTGCCAATACCATAGAACCGTCGAAGGCCGATGTCCACGACCGCACGCTGGGAGTATTCCTCTCGAATGCCTTCTCACGGTCGTTCCGTAATACCGTGAACGAGAATTCCGACATCGTGCTCCGCGACCTCTACTACAACCTGGCACGCAGCACCACCGGAAGCCATGTGACGCTCTACAACGAAGCCAACTATGGCTCTGTCTATGAACTGACAGCCAGAGACTTTTTCCCCCGATAATGCCAACAAAAAATGAATTTTAGAATATGAAAAAGAACGCATTTTTAAACCTCATGTTGCTGACCGTCTGTGCAGCAATCAGTGTTACTGTCTCCTCTTGTAAAGAGGATGGTGAAAGCGATGAAGAGAAAGCCCGCCAGGAAATGCTCGAGCTCGACCCCTACGGGAAGGCAAGCGAAGAGGGTGTGCTCTTCTGGAGTGTCATCAGCCAGCTGACCTCCACCGAAGAGATGCCCGACGACTGGCGCACGGCACGATTCAATCCCTCCATAGGCATTGCCGACGAAGTTGATCCCTACACCCGCGTGGTCATCACCAGCGACCGTGCCACGGCAGCCGAGCGTTTCGCCAATCTTACCGATGCTCCTGTCGACGAGACGACCACCGACTATGAGTGGAGCAATGATCTTGTGGGAACGATGAAGTATCATGCCGGCGACGACTCCAACTACTATATCGCCATCGTTGACGTCGATATCAAGCAGATGCCCACGCTGAAGAAAATCATCTACCGCACGATGGCACAGAACGGTATGAATGCCGAGTTTTCAGGCACCGCCTATTACCGCTTCGGCGATGTGGTGCAGAAAGGTTCCGATCTCTGGATTTGCGTGCGCCCGCCCTTCGGACCAGAAGGACAGGAGGAAAGCCAGTGGGTGACCGTGAGCCAGCTGCCCAACCGCTATTTGAAGGAGGTGAACTACCACGGCTATTATTGGCGTCTGTTCCAGAACCTGGGCAAGCATAAGGAAGAGATGGAGAACTTTGCCGAGCTAGTCTACGCCATGGAGCACAGCGAGCAATTCTTCAACAACCTTAGCCGCAAACCGTCGTTGAAGTTCTTCCACGATTTCAATGTAAATAATACGAAACTCAACAACCGGTGGTTCTTTGCATGTGTCGACAAGGCCTGGAAACGCTTAGGCCTCTACGAGAAGCTGTTCCATAGCGCCAATGGCATCCAGGAGGAGAACGGGCTCAACCTCTTCTACAACACATGGAAACTCTCCGTGAATATCCCGCTCGACTACACCTTCTACTATGCAAAGTTCAGCGGCGAGAACTGGAAAAAAGCCAGCTATGAGACGACCAAGAAAAGTGCCATGTCCACTGGCATCGACTTCCTCGAGGAATATTCGATGAAGGGCCAGGGCAGCCACACGCCATCCAAGGCCTACGTGATACGCTGTGCGCTGGGTTCGGAGCTTTGCGAAGGCGGCAACTACCATTTTAAGACAGCACTGGCGGGTTGCACCGATGTATATGTTTTCAACAAATACTTCTACCCTCAAGGCTTTGACCTGAATAACGACCCGGAGGAGACCACCGAGGCCATGTTCAATGCCAGGTGACATGAGCCCGCACGCTTGTTGATATGTGCACGGAAAAGTTCTTATCGTGGATCGCGGCAATGCTGCTGTTGTTCTCCTGTACGAAGGAGGGCGACACCATCTACTTGCCCGATCCCAAC
>JAEEGK010010754.1_pt1 | contig 21073 bp, 16 predicted proteins | sample 8958771 | NCBI WGS metagenome assembly JAEEGK01 (sample SAMN16246547, study PRJNA631951) | gut metagenome | biome: gut microbiome; feature: rumen; material: SC-attached | host: Bos | place: Iran: Karaj | collected 2018-10 | reverse complement strand
TGATCCATCCCGGTGCGGATCATCCCTTTATCGCCGCGCAGTCCCAGAGCCAAACCTAACGCGCCCATCAAAACAGATTTACCGGCTCCGGTCTCTCCCGTGATGATATTGCACTCCGACCCCGGTTCGATAGATAGATCATCTACCAATGCCAAGTTCTTTACTCGTAGATATGTCAGCATGATTTGAGCAATTTTTAATTCACAATTCCTACATCCGGGCACATAATTCGTGTGCGTGCTATTATATGAACAAAAGGCACTTCATTTTCAACTCTGAATGTCAGCATGGAGAAAGGTTATTCTCCATTTTCAACCATTTTACGCACACCTATGTTTAGATTCTGTTTTCTTGGAAGCGGCACATCACAGGGAGTCCCTGTTATTGCCAAAGATTATCCGCCGGAGTTTCTGGCTAACCCCAAAAATCACCGGCTGCGCCCTGCCATCTATGTCGAAACTGAGAAAATAGCTTTTACGATCGATACACCGCCGGAATTTCGTCTTCAGCTGCTGAGAGAAAAAATCAAATGGCTGGACGCGGTACTGATCACTCACGCGCATGCGGACCACATTATGGGAATGGATGACTGCCGGCGTTTCTGCGATATCCGGGGAGATCAGCCCCTGCCCGTGTACGCCATCCAGCAAAGTATGGATCTGCTTCGTAAAATCTTTTTTTATGCCTTCAGAGAAGGTCCTCATCCTCACGGATATTTCGTTCCTGAACCCCATATTGTCACCTCCGAATTTCAATTAGGAGATCTGACTGTTCGTCCTCAGCTCCTGGATCATATCTATATCACATCCTGCGGCTATCTTTTTATCCAAAACGGGATCAAAAAGTTAGCTTATTTAACTGATTGCAAATATATTCCTGATAATGTCATTGAAGATGTCAAAGGAGTGGAAGTCGCTGTTTTAGATGGATTGCGCATCAAGCCTCATCCCACCCACATGAATCTGGAGGAAGCGACTGCGGCAGCGGAACGTATCCAGGCTAAAACCACTTATCTCACCCACTTGACTCATGCTTATGATCACGATGTCCATCAGGCTCAAATCAGCAAAAAACATCCCAATATCTTTCTGGCCTGGGATGGATTGTGGATCAATTTGTAAGCAGCCGCATCTTTAACGAAAAAGCGGAGCATCAGCTCCGCTTTTTTATAAACAACATATTTCAGTTTTACTCGGTATGTGTACCGCTGGATGCCTCACCGATTTGGATCCCATCCAGTTCCTCACCTTGACGAACCAGACGGGCACTGTTAAAGACAACCAGTAATGATCCCGCGTTATGGAGCAAAGCAGCCACGATAGGATTGATGTAGCCCCAAGACGCAAAACCTAATCCGAAGATAATGAAAAGCGTACCAAAGAGGAAATTCTGATTGATCACAGAACGAGTAGAACGAGAAAGCTTTACCAGGAAGGGCAAACGTTTCAAATCGTTATTCATCAATGCGATCGTAGCAGAATTGATAGCAACTTCACTGCCGGCGGCACCCATCGCAATACCAACATCACCGGCGGCTAAAGCAGGCGCGTCATTCACACCATCACCCACGACCGCCACACGATATCCGCGCTCACGCATCATCGTTACAAACTCAACTTTATCTTGAGGCAGACATTCGGCAACGATTTCTTCACAACCGATTTCCTTAGCCACACGCGCCGCCACCGGACGACGGTCACCAGTCACCATGGCAATACGGCGAACTCCGTTCTGCATGAGATCTGCCAGGGATTCCTTAGCTTCCGCGCGAGTTTCATCCTGCAAACCGATCCAGCCAATGAACTGACCATCACGGGCTACAAATAAAACGCTAAACCCTTCAGCCTCATTCAAATCAACAGAATTTAAAAAATCACCCGAAACCCCGTTATCTTTCAGCCACTGAGATCTGCCAATGATTACCGCCATGTTTTCCACTTTCGCGCTGACACCGCGTCCCGCTGTTTCAGAAAAATCCGACGGCTCAGAAAGTTCTATTTCCGCCTCTTTTGCAAGGAGATTGATCGCCTTGGCCGTAGGGTGATTGCTGTACTTTTCTGCAGAAGCCGCAATTTGCAGCAATTCAGCAGGTTGAACTCCTTCGACAGGATAAAGACGATTCACGATCAGTTTGCCCTGGGTCAGTGTGCCTGTCTTATCAAACACAAACGCGTTGATACGAGCGGCCAATTCGATATCACTGACATTTTTGATCAAAATACCTAAACGCGCGGCAGCTGAAAGAGCTGCCACCATAGCGCTTGGCGTTGCCAAAATAAAAGCGCAGGGACATGCAACGATCAAAACTGCGATCACACGTTCCAGATCAAACGTAAAAGCCCAAACCAATGTCGCAATAACTAACACCATCGGTGTGTAATACTGCATATACTGGTCAATAATGCGCAAAATAGGCAAACGTGTTTTCTCTGCCGCCAGGATCAGATTGTGAACTTGCCCCAAAGTTGTATCTTGTCCGGCACGGGAAACCCGGATCTCCAGCACACCTGTCAAATTCTGTGTACCCGCGAAGACTTCATCACCGGGCTTCTTATCCACCGGCAATGATTCGCCTGTGATATTCGCTTGATTGAAAGAACCTTGTCCAGATACGATCACACCATCAGCCGAAACATTATCACCGGGACGTACACGTACCACATCCCCGATCTGCAGCATACTGACCGGAACTTCTTCTTCCGTTCCATCTTTTAAAAGTCGGCGCGCTTTTGTGGGAGCCAGCTTGATCAGAGATTCTATGGACTTTCTGGCTCCATCCGCCGTCCGCATTTCAATGATCTCGCCCAGCAGCATAAAGAAAGCCACAATACCCGCTGTTTGATAATTACCGGACGCAAACGCCGCCATGACGGCCAAAGTCACTAACTCATTGATGCTTAGTACACCTTTGAATAGATCTTTGATCGAAGTCCAGACAATGGGCACCCCCATGATCAATGCCCCTATCAAAGCACTCATCGCAGAAAGCATACTGTCCGAACCATAAAAGCGATCTAACACAAACGAGTTGACAATAAAAAGCACCCCTGCCAGAGTCACTTGGATAGGCAGCAAAGTATGCTCATGATCATGCCCGCAGCTGCAGGAAGAGCCATGCTCATGATGGTGATGATCTCCGCATTTGCAGTGATCATGTTCATCATGATGATGACAACACTCTTTGTGATCGTCGTGAGAATGATGTTTAGATTCCATTATATCTTAATTCCTGTTTTATCTTCTGCGTGTTGGAGTCGGAGTTGAAACACTGTCCGTGGCAGATTTTGCTTTATCCTTCTCACGCTGAGACTTCATCTGCTCTCGATTAAGCTGTATCCGCAATTCACGTTCTACCCCATCACGAGGCGGAATATAAAAGGTATCATCGGAATTGGTCAAAATAGTTTGCATCGTTTCCGCCATCAGGCGTTCTTTAAACAATTCCGGATTCTTTTCATAATAAGGAAGTTGTTCAGAGAATGACTTTGCTTCCGAAGCCATCATGCGAACGATTTGGTTACTGCGTGTAACACCATCAGCTAAAATAGTGGAAGCCTGTCCCTGGGCCGCATTGACCGTTGTTCTTGCATAGGATTCAGCCTGGTTCACGGCAGTACGAGCTTCCTGCTGAGCGCTCAACACTTGATCATAAGAATCCCGCACAGAAAGCGGCGGACTGGTTTGAACATCAATACTTTCCACTGTCACTCCCACTTTGTATTCCTGTACCAGCAAGGCTACCCTCTGACGCACAGACTCATTGAATGCTATCTGATCCTTATAAATGGCATCCTCTGCGGTATGATGTGCCGCGGCATAGAAAATAGAATTATTTAGTATGTTCTGAAGCAGATTTGTTGGATCCGTAAAATCAAACTCATAATTCAGAGCCATATTAGGATTCAGCCGATACTTCATCGTTGCGCGCGCATGCATCACATTTCCATCTGCGGAAATCACGTATCCATCTGCCAAGGGACGCAAATAGTTGAGTGCCGGAGGCAGTTTCCCTAATTTTTCATCCTCCGGATCAATAGGATACCATCCCCCTGTGGACAACACTGTGCGGCTCTGTCCTACAGAAATACGAACCACTTCCTCGATTGGATACGGAAGTGCCCAATGCAATCCCGGCTTCAGTATCTGTTCTTCACCTACACCAACCGGCTTGCCAAATCTCAGCTTGACGGCGATTTCATCCGGTTGTACCGAAAAGGTCAAACTGTAAATGAAAGCGACCACCAAACCAACAATGATCAACTTTACAATTTTAAAGCTGCTGTCCAAAGCCTCGCCCAAAGCACGAGTTCCGGCATCGTCCGGCGGTGGCGGAATAGAGGAAATATCCTTCCGGCCGCTTTGGCGGTTCTTCATCAGCTCTTTGATGCTGTTTTCCAGTTTATCACTCATGTTGTGCTGTCTTACTTTTCCGGAGCAGGAACTACAGAAACACTGCCATTCGTGCTATTTGATTTCAGCAAATTAAAAGGTGTTGTCTGTGAATCAATAATCAAGGTGGTACGATCCTTCAGAGAATTTTCCAAAGCATTTCTGCGAAAATTGAAAATCGCCAAATCCGGATTCTGTTCCAGCACTTCATAGTATTTTGAAGCCTCAGCCTCTGCTTCACCCTCGATTTCAATAGCTTTAGCGTTGGCTTCTGCCAAAATGCGGTTGGCCTCGTTATCCGCGCGGGAACGAATCACGCGTGCTTCTTTCTCACCCTCAGCCTGGAACTGTCTCACCCGGGTTTCGCGTTCAGCGCGCATACGATCCATCACCTTTGTAGTGATACTCTCCGGCAATCCCAGCTGTTTGATCCTTACAAACTCCACATCAATACCATAGGACGAGGCTGCCTTTTCTTTGACTCCAGCCAGGATAGCTGCCTCGATCTGGTCAAATTGAATGCTGGCATCATTGGTCGAAATAATATCAGAGAACTGATGTTGACCAATGACCGCGTTTTTGGAGTTGCGGATCAGGGGTTCCAGAGCAGCTTCAGCTTTCAGTTTATCACCATTCAAACTCTCCAGGTAAAGACGCGGTTCGGCCACTTTCCATCCGCCAAAAACAGTCACCAGGATATTGATGGCATCTTTGGTTGAAGTCTGCTCAAAAACACGTTCAAAGTTTTGCAAACGTTTGTCAAAACGATGAACTTTCTGGATCGGCCACGGCATCCTCCAATAGAGCCCTGGTTCGGTAATACTGCTTGAATACTTACCAAAAGTTGTTACGACCACGGTGTCGGTCTGTCGCACCTGAAAAGCAAACATCATCAGTGCGAAAATAATGGCCAAGACACATCCGGTCACTAAACTAATTGCTTTACGATTTTTCATGCTTTTATTCTAAATGGGGTATATTCCTTACTTCGTATTATCAACATCCAAATCCCTGAACAAATCCTTGTTCAAACGATCTTCCAAATTCACCCAAATCGTTTCCTTGCTGTTAGTTGAGCCAATAACAAACTTCCGGGCATCCTTGGTTGAATTGGCTAATGTCTCCAGATAGGAACGCTGAGTATAAACAGAAGGTGATGATTTCCATGCTGTTTGCTGATTCTTAAAGCTTTGAGCTTGAGCATAAGCACGATTCGTCTTACTCTGCCCCAAACTCATTGCAGATAAAACGATATTGGTTGCCTCCGCATGAGATGTCGGAAGTTTGACCGCGGCATACGCATCAGCTTCTAATATACTTGTCGCCTTTTGCTGCAAAGAACCGATCACCTCTTCATAAGCATCCGCGACTTTGATCGGCGGATGGATTCCTTCCAAACCAACAAAGGTCACCTCTACACCCAAATCCTCAACATTCTTCTGAATACGATCTTTGATCTCTTCCGCAGCTTTCATACGGCCTTCCGCCATGATTTCTTCTACATCCACATTGACCAGATAACGGATAACTTCACGATTAGCCGCATTTTCAAGTTGGCGCGCGGAGTCTGCATTTTTCAGCAGCCATGATTTTATATCTTTCACACGATACTGCACGGGGATATTCACAGAAAGCAAGTTCACCGGCACTGCCTGCTCGGAAGAAGCTCCATCTTGAAGTTTGGCTACATCTTTGCTGGCGACCAGCATATTAAATTCTTCTTTAAAATGGGAACGAGTCCACAATATAACTTCTGTCCCAACAGGTTTCTGATCCCCTTCTTCAAACCCGACATAAATCGTTTTGATCTCACGAGTTGAACAGCGATAAACCTTATCGATCGGCCAAGGGTATTTCAGATGGAAACCGCTTGTAAGGATCTCACGTCCCTCGACCGGCTTTCCAAAACGCTCCAACACAGCTTCTTCATTGGGAGAAATTACCACAATGGAAGAACTCAGGAATAACAGTGTCAACTGAGCCAAAACGATCCAGGCTAACGCACCTTCCAGGAAACGATAGAACCAGGTTTCAGAAACTTTAAAACCAAATTGATAATCAAGAGCTTCCGCTGCTGTGCGGATCAATCCGTCAGGCTGTCCCAGTAAACCAATCAAACGGCTTTCATAAAGAACCCGACCTTCTTGCCCCTTCTGGCGAGGACGATAAATTTCCATGATCAGTCCTAAAATCGTTTCGATGGCAACGATCCCCAGGAACGCAATCAGTATCTTAGCTACAATACGATCTGTCCCCGGATACCCAAACCAGGCAACACACTCTACCAAAGTCGCGATCAAACAGAGAACAGACCCCAGCATCAAATAACTGGCACTTGCTTGCAGAAGTCTTTGCCGGGCTATACGGGAAAGTCCCGCGGCATAGCGCCCCACAATGAAAAGCAGCAGTCCCAGCACACCCAACAAGGCCATTGTCAGTAACGCCTTGTCAAGAGCCAGATTTTCTAATTCATCGATCTTATTCCACAAATACCAGGCAGTGATTCCCTGTCCAATAGCCAGAATAGAAGTAAAAGCCGGAATAAAAAACTTTTCAAACTGCTCACGAGCACGTCTTGCGGGATAAAGTTCTGTATCTGTCCCAAATAAAGCAGACTTAGCGGAATCCCGCTTCAGCTCTTCCATTTCAAGATGCTCATTCCATTCCCGGACATGCAGCCGCATCTGAAAATAATTCACGCACCCCACCAACAGTCCCATGGCAATAAATACAACACCAATCAACACAGTAAGCGAGCCGCTGTAATAAGCCATCCAACCCGCGCCTCCGCCTACAAGAAACAGAGTCAGCAGATTGATAAGACCAATCTTTTCAACACTTTTTTCCATAAAATCTTAAAATGATTCTAACTCAGCTCTCGGTTATCAAACATACAAAGACCGATCGCAATCACAGCCGCCATAAAGCAGGCCATATATGTAAAAGCATGACCAATATACAACCAAGGGATCCCTTTCTCCCCTTCGATCGCATCAGCCAGCCAGAAATTTTGCCAGTTAGGTATCACCGTATATAAGACGGTTCCTATCCAGGAGCCCGCATCCGCCAGTCTACCAAAGAAATGATCTGACACCAAACCAACCATTAAAAAAATAATACATACTGACAATGTCGCTACGGCATCCAAACGAGTTGAACAGGCAATCGCCAGCGCCACGATCAGCCATAACATAAACAACAAGCAAATAATCGCAGGAACCATGTTCCAATCTGTGCCTTCGGCAAATTTCTGTACCATCCAGTGTTCATCAAAAAAGCTGATCAGAATAAACGCTAAGGTCAGCATCACCAGCAGCGCACCCACCGCGTTGGATACAAAATTTCTCTCCAGAAAATAGTTAATAAACGCCGCGATCCCAAATGCCAGCATCATGGCCAAGTAGAAAATCGTCATTCCTACCTTGTCTGTTGCACCATAAGCGTCATATCCCATTCGGCTGGCCAACAAAATCGCGATCGCGTTAATGTAAACCATCACAACCAGACCGCCACATACACCCAGCAGCTTACCTAACAAAAATGATAAGCGGCTTACAGGTTTGGACAATACTGCCAGCGCTGTTCCACCTTTCAATTCATCGGCAAGAGAACTCGTTGCGGAAATCACCGCTGTAAACAACCCTGCGACTAAAAGAACAGCCATCTTACTGGTTTTGACTAGCTTGACATCATCTGCCAAACCAAAATGCGGAGTCACAGCCAGAAAGACAATGAAGGCACTCGCGGCTGCCGTTAAAATCAAAAAAACAGGCTGCCGAAGTAGCTCCATAAAGCTATTCTTCGCAATGGTGTATATCTCATTCATGTGACAGAGATGGGGATCTCCCCCTACAAACGTCCTTATCTTACCCGTAAACTTACCTAAAAGCAAGCTATTTACCGCTTCATCCTTCCGCGGTAAACAGCTGTTATAAATGAGGCGATTTACTTTTTATGAATTTTCTTTTTATTTCTCTTCTCTTGTTTCTGCAGAGGCTGTTCCACTTTAGACTGTCCACCCTGGATGACTTTCTCTTTCTTCTTAGCAAAAGCAGGATGATAAATCGTTTTTTTCTGATTCTCCGATAATTGTTTCTTATGATTTTCTTCCTTTTCAGGTGGTGTTTTCTTCTCAACCTTCTTCCCTGAGCTGCTCGTTTGGGAGGTCGATGATTTCTTTTTAGTTGTCAAAGACTCCGATGGTATCTGGAAATCCGGGAACTGCAGATAAAGTTTTCCGGACTCATCTTTTACAAAACCCAATACCTCCTTCTGCCACTCTGTTAGATGACATGCCTGCTGATCACGAATGCATCCCACAAGATCCGCTCGACTGGCAATCAGAACCGGATCCATTTTCAAGGAAGCCGCCCGTTCATCTCGAACCTTTGTAATATATTCCAACTGATGCTGTTGAAGAGGAGTAAAACGCTGATTCTCTCTTCGCAAATACATTGGAAGTTTCTTTGCCGGAATCTTTTGAGCGTTACTGATCGTTTGCAGAAGCCGTCCTTTGATACTGGGTGAATAGCGTGGAAGTAAATGGGTATATTTCTTATTAGCGGCAGCGGCTTTAGCTATTTTCACCAACAGATCGGGTCTCATTATAAAAAAGAGAGGACGGCAGTTGCGAATACCTTCCGCTTCTCTCCAATACCAAAGCTCCCTTAAAATTCCCAGTTCCCGACGTGAAAAATTCTCGCAGCCCCCTATACGCCATTCTCTTGAAGGCTCTGATTTCGCAGGATGTGTACAATCTTTGATCAGCCGCTGACAATTCTGTCTATGCCACTCCAACCGTCCACATTGCAGTAAACGTTTTTCCAGCCGAAGTTTTAGCTCATTCAGATAGAACGCATCTTTGATGGCGTAGCTGAGATAATCTTCAGGGATAGGTCTGCGTCCCCAATCCGCTTTCTGATACTTCTTGATAAGGTGAATGCCCAAATAGGATTCACATAAACTAGCCAAACCGCAGGATTCCTCACCCAGCAGTTTGCCGGCAAGCATCGTATCAAACAGTTGCCGAGGTCTGAACTTATACCCTTTATAAAGAAGCCGAAGATCGTAATCCGCTCCATGCATAATGAGCGGCTTTTTTTCTAACAGCTTCAACAAGGGCATAACATCCAGCCCTTTAGCTAACGGATCAACTATAGAATCAACAGACTCCGTACTGAGCTGTATAAGACAGACCTTTTCCGGATACCCATACATTGAATTAGCTTCCGTGTCCAAACTGACCCACGGAGCTAATTCAATGAGTTTAAGTAGATTCTCAAGCTGATCTTGTTTATTAACGAAATCAGTTCCTGACAAGCAACTACACCTTCAACACCCAAGGTTCTCTATACTCGCGTTTGAGCATCTTATTGGCATCATCGTTGCCAATAAATTCTTCTTTGACAGGATCCCACTTCAGTTTGCTGGCACCCAGGGTCATCGCGATATTGCCCAAATGAGAAAGTGTGATCGAACGATGCGCTACTTCCGCGGGAGCAATACACTCATTGCCGGTGTAAATGCAATCAATGAAATTCCGGTAATGGTTATCACTCTGATAAAGCTTCACCTTGAATTCGTCTTCCTCTAATTCATAGAGATCTATCTTATTTCCAGCTTTATCCGTTGTGCGTAAACCACCACGATTGACCCAAACAGTGCCATCCGTACCTTCAAAAGTCACACCGCCTTCCAGTTTGTCACTGATGATCATGCGAACTCCATTGTCATACATATATTCGCAATAGTACTCTGTAAATGTATTATAAAGTGCGTCTTTCGGACAAGAACCTTTAGCATTCAACACTTCGACCGGGCCTGTGTACTGTGTACCCATACCCCATTGAGCAATATCAGGATGATGCCCGCCCCAGTCAGTAATCTGGCCACCGGAGTAATCACGGATCCAGCGGAAGTTCACACCAACACGACCTTTGCAGTACGGGGCTGCCGGTGCAGGTCCTAACCAGAAATCATAATTGAACCCATCGGGAACTTCGGTCGGAGTCTTAAACTGAGCACTCTTACCAAAATCAGGCCATCCACCCGGCAGACCACACTTCACAGTGTGAAGTTTGCCAATACCGCCGTTGAGAACAAATTCGCAAGCTAAACGGAAATTTCTTTCAGAACGCTGCTGACTGCCGCATTGGAAGACAGTACCATATTTCTTAGCGGCATTAGCCATTTGACGTCCTTCCCAAATAGTTAATGCTAGAGGTTTTTGATTATAAACAGCTTTTCCGGCTTTCATACATTCCACAGCCAGCAAGGCATGCCAATGATCCGGAGTCGCCACTTCGACCGCGTCAATATCCGGACGAGCAATCATCGGACGAAAATCGGCATAAACAGCACAACCTTTATAGTTTCCACTGTCTTTTCTGTTTGAATAAAAACCATCCACCATGCGACGGGCAGGTTCTCTGCCGCGAACGGTATTATCCCAATAACCGTCACTCTCACGGTTCACATCACAAATGGCAACAACTTGTACTCTGCTGTCATGCAGGAAGCTGTTCATATCACCAGATCCCTGATTACCAGTGCCGATAAAGGCCATGCACACCCGATTGGAGGGCGCGACCTTTCCATTCCGTCCCAGTACACTGGAAGGAATGATGGTTGGAAACGCAACAGCAGCTCCACCTAATGTCAGAGCTGACTTCAAGAAGTTTCTACGATTGATTTTCATAGTATTTATATATTGTGTTTATGATAAAAATTTAATTTTTGGGTTTAAGTTGAGGAAAAAGCAATACATCGCGAATACTGTCCTGCCCCAGCAACATCATTACCAGACGATCAATACCGATCCCCATACCACCGGCCGGAGGCATTCCATGCTCTAAAGCCACCAGGAAATCTTCATCCAGCTTCTGTTTTTCACCTCCGGCTTGATGTTCAAGCCGTTCTCTTTGAACAATTGGATCGTTTTGCTCAGAATAGGCAGGAGCGATCTCTTGCCCATTGATATCACATTCAAAGACCTCCACAACAGAAGGATCTTCAGGAGAGATCTTTGCCAGAGGAACTAATTCTTTGGGTAAATGGGTAACAAATGTAGGTTGGATCAGCGTTGGTTCGATCAATTTCTCAAACACGCCATTCGTCACCTCAAAATCTTCGTAATCATCACCAATCTCAGCCCCCATCGCAATAGCTCTGGAACGCCGCTCTTCCGGGGTAATATCAAACCAGTCCTGTCCCGCTTTTTCACGGATCAAATCTTTATATTTCACCCGTTTCCATTCTCTTAGATCAATACTCTTGACGACATTGCCTTCCGCGTCTTTCGTCTCAATGACTAAAGTACCCAACACCTTTTGAGCCACATGTTTGACCAGATCCTGAAGTAATGTCATCATTGTTTCATAATCTCCGAATGCCTCATATATCTCCATCATCGTGAATTCCGGATTATGACGACGATCCAAACCTTCATTGCGGAAATTACGTCCGATCTCAAACACACGGTTAAAACCGCCTACCAGCAAACGCTTAAGATAAAGCTCCAGGGCAATACGTAAATAGAAATTGCACCCCAAACTATTATGATGAGTAATAAAAGGAGCTGCCGCCGCGCCGCCCGGTATGGGCTGCATCATCGGAGTTTCCACTTCCATAAATCCACGACCTGCCAGGAATTGGCGAATCTCATGGATGATCATGCTGCGTTTTATGAAAACGTCCCGCACGTCCTCGTTGGACATCAAATCCAAATAACGCTGACGATAACGGATCTCTGTATCCACAACACCATTCCATTTTTCGGGCATGGGACGCAATGCTTTAGCTAAGATCGTAAAGTTTTGCAGTTTAACAGTGATCTCACCGGTTCGGGTTTTAAAAAAATGTCCCTGGACTCCTACAAAATCCCCCATGTCCAGGTGTTTGAATACAGCAAACATCTCATCACCCAAAACTTGTTTCTGCGCATAGATTTGAATGCGTCCACTCTGATCACGAATGTCAAAAAACTGGCTTTTGCCCATATCACGATGAGCTGTGATACGCCCGGCCAAACGAATCTCTTTTCCCTCTTCAAATCCTTCACGAGCAACACCGATATCGCAATCGGGCTTAAATTTGTTCATGAAAGGATTGATCCCTTTATCCAGCAGATCTGCTAATTTCGCCTTTCTCTGCTCTATCAATGCATTGGTATCATCCATACAAAACTAACTTCTTCGCCTTTCTCCTATCAAACTACCATTGAAGGTGTCACGGGATTCCCTTTTTTCGAGCGATAGAGACGAATCAAATCGCCCATCAAAGACGGATGTAAAAGCATGACTTTTTTCACCACGGACGGAAAACAGTTTTCAAATGCAGCTTTCCAGTTTGTTCCCAGCTGAGGAGTTACCATCATTCTCACCACATCATTACCGGCTGATATCATATCTGACTCATTCCAATCATAGGCAACCGGCTTGAATGAAAGCAGTTCTAACGGCATAAGGATGATAGGCTTCCCATCCAGAGGATGGAACGGAACCTGGTAAGCTTTTCCCTGGTGGCGGTAAAGGCCACTTTGAATATTAAGTTCCTTCACTACACGCTCGGTATATGAAAACAGGTTGGGCAGGATCACCTTAGCCATCATTGCTCCGGAACGTTTCATCTCAATTCCTTCCAAGACAAAGATCAAAGTGAACAATTCCGTATCTGTGATACCCGCACGTATAAACTTTCTGGCAGTAGATGTCACGGAGGCACCCATTTCCGGTTTCAACCCACAGACCCCCCGGCTGATCGCATGGGAAAAATGGATGTTCATATCCCCCAAAGCCAGCTCGTTGACAACTTCTGAATAAAAGACATCATCACTTCTGGTTGAAACTTGCAAAAGTCTCACCAACCCAGAAGCATAACGACGAAAACGCGCCAAGGCCTCCTGCAGCTCCGGCAATTTGGCCACTAACAATGCGTGAGGATCCATGTAAACCAAGCTGTCTCGGTCTACCAAAGCATTGAAAACCCCACACCTCTCCAGACCTTCTGGAGAGACACCCAACAGATCACCCAATTTAGTTTTCATAGCGCAAACCGAGCAATATTCATACTATAGAGACAGCGAAATGTCCAGCCGGAAGCGAAAAACCTTCGCAAAAAAAACAACATAGAGTAGAAAAAGCTTATAAAATTGGGAAATGTATGCTTTAATAGCCGTGTATTGAAGGATGCTCTATTGGCATAAGCCCTCCTTCATTATCAGAAAATATGGAAGCTTCACCCTCCATCAAGATACTAGCTGTAGATGATGATAGTTTTATGAGACAGCTCATTGCGAGATGTCTCCCTGAGCCGGATTTTATTGTCACACCCTGCCCTAATGCTATGGAAGCCATGGCGATATTCAAAGAGAAACATTTTGATCTTCTCATTTTGGATATTATGATGCCCGGCATCAGTGGGTTACAGCTCCGTTCCTTGATCCGCCAAGAAAACTCAACCATCCCAATCATGCTGCTAACAGCAAAAGTGGATGATGCAGAAGGTTCTCTTCTCAAAGAAATATCCAGTGATAAAAATACTTATTATCAAAATAAGAAGTTCACCAAAAGCGAACTCCAATCATTGGTAAAAAGTATCATGGGGCGAGTTTGGCAAGCCAAACAAGAGAAGGATTATTTCATAGAGATGGAGAATGATATTTCTCTAGCCGGAGAAATCCAAAAACACATGTTCCCTCACTGGTGGACACTAGATGGCGGAATCCAATTTTGCCATTATTTTCGTCCGTATATGAAAATCACCGGTGACATGATCAGCCACTTCAAATTAGAAGAAGGGGTCTTTCTGGAAATCATAGGTGATATCAGCGGACACGGTATCCAATCGGCATTAACAATGGCCGCAGTTGAAAGCTCCATCTCAAATTATATCCGAAAGACACTTCTATCAGATATCCAACCCCATCACATATTGAATCATCTGCAGGCATTTATGGAGGATATTTCTACAGAGAAATATATGACCTGCCTGGTCGCAATCGTTGATTTCAATGTAAATATGATGACCTATCAATTAGCAGGTCATCAAGCTCCTATTATCTTTTCTCCTTCACAAAATAAGACTATCCCTACCAAAGATTTCAAAACCGGCTCTCTTCCTGTAGCTCTTTTGAAAGGTACTGTTTATAATGAATCAGATACAGGCACAATTCAGTTGCCGGATGATGCCATTATCTTTCTTTATACTGATGGACTCGGGGATATCCGGGATGATACCGGAGAAAATGCAGGAGAAGACCTTTTACAACAACTGATTAGTTCTATATCGCATGAAGGATTACGTCCCTCCACTAACTTCAAGATCGTGGATATTTATTTCAAGGCGGGGTACACAAATATCAATGATGACATTACTCTGACAGCGATTTCCAAACATACTTTGCCCCCCGGCAATTATGATTTCTCAATTAGTCCGTCTGTGGATGAGATAGATAAATTTGTTCAAAAGGCAAATAGTCTTGTTTTTGAACAAACTCATGATGAGATCCTTGCCGGAAAAGTTGAGATTCTCTTCTCTGAATTTTTGAATAATATCGCTATCCATGGACTTGGCCAACGTAATGCCAAACGCCCCATCATTTCTGTCCATATAGAATTTCACGAAGAAGATATTATGATCGTAGTCTGTGACCAAGGAAAAGCATGGGACATGCAGTTAGGAGAAACAAGCAATACGCTGACAGACAATTTCTTCTCCGATCTGAAAAACCGCCGTTTGGAATTCCACGGTCGCGGGCTCCATTTACTTAAGTCTATTTCTAAATCCATTACACGTTCCCGTTACGCCGATACACTTAACGAAACGATTTTTCTAATAAATTATAAATGAAACAACAAATTCTAGATTATTTAAGAGATTCCTTCGGTTTAGAGGGAAGTGACGCAGAGGAACTATATCAATCCTATGTCGACACACTCAATGAAAATATCAGTAAATTTGACTCATTGTTAGCCAATAATAATTTTGCAGAATTCACTCGTGCTGCACATACCATCAAAGGCTGTGCGATGAACAGCGGCCATCCGGAAATGAGCAGCGCAGCTCTTGAATTAGAAAAAGCAGCAAAGGCCAATGATAAGGCTCTTTGTCTTCAGTTAATGGAACCGGTAAAAAACATCTTTAAGCAGCTGAAGGAAACTTGATCTTATCCTTAAGTTTTGCAGCTCAATGGATGAATAAAGAAAGAGATCAAATCATCAAATCTATTGAGGCGCGAACATCAACGTCACGTTTCAATGCGATATCAAAGGCGTTTTTTTGGGATGCCACTGTGTGGTTTGCTTACGCATTAAAACGCATGATGGATATTTTCATCTCTCTGCTAAGCATTATATTGCTCTCACCCCTTATGATCGGAGTCTCCATCGCCATCAAGATGGAATCAAAAGGACCTGTCATCTTCAAACAAACCCGTGTGGGCAAAAACGGAAGACATTTTCTTTTCTATAAGTTCCGTTCTATGAGACAGGATGCTGAAGTCAAGAAGCAAGAGCTCTTGAATCAGAACGAAAGCAAAGACGGCGTTATTTTTAAGATGAAAGAGGATCCTCGCATCACTCGCATTGGTAAATTCATCCGCCGTTACTCAATAGATGAACTCCCACAACTTTTTAATGTCTTGGAAGGTTCCATGAGTCTGGTGGGTCCTCGACCTCCTCTGCCAGATGAGGTCAAGGAATATACTTTGGAAGATCGAAAACGACTCCATATCAAACCCGGAATCACTTGTATCTGGCAAGTTTCAGGCCGCAGTGATATTCCATTTAAACAACAAGTTGGTCTGGATGAAGAGTATATCAAAAACAGAGGATTTATCCGGGATATTGTTATTCTCTTGAAGACAATCCCCGCAGTTCTGACCGGGAGAGGAGCTTATTAACCATGATCGCGGTTTTCAAATTAAGCACCCCTTCTGACTCATGGTTGACAACATACTTCAACAGCTTTAGCCCTTACTTGCTTCCTATTCTGGGAAAACCATTGATCGAATTCTATATTGATTACTGTTCATTATGCGGAGTGACACAAATTCTCCTCATACAGGAAGATTTCTATCAAGATATCAATTATTTTGTAAAAGATGGTTCAAAGTGGGGCATTGAAATAAAAAAAGGATTGGGTACTGTTAGTGATACCTTTGAAAAAATTGTTGAAACCAATAAGCTTTCATCTCAAACAGAAGTTCTTTTTTTTGAAGATTTTTTCTTTCCACTCTATAACAAATCCACAAAGAGGACATTGTCTCCACAAGAAATCAGCCAGTTAAAAAAGATACATCTGATTTCGATTCAAAACAATTCTCAACTCCCCTATTGTGAAGAAATCATTATTGATTCCATATTAAGATATTACAATCTGAATATGGAGTTGTTGACTCAATATACGAATCAACTGATGATGAAAGGATATGGTGCAGAAGCTGGCGTATTCATGGGAATGAATGATGTCATTGCAAGACGAACGGAACTCCTCCCGCCTTTCATTATTGGAGATAATGTTCAAATCAATTCTGATGTACAAATAGGTAAAAACACCATTATTGGTGATACTTGTATTATTGATCATGGATCTGTTCTTACAGACACTATCATATTTAACAAAACTTATGTTGGTTTTGATTTGAATTTGAGCAAAAAGATAGTGTACGAAAATAACATTATCGACCCGATTAACAATGTTTTTGTACAACTGCAGCAAAATATCATCTCCAAATTGGAAGGCAATTTGGTCAGTCAATGGGGCCGACAGATCATTGTCAGCACTTTATCTGCATTCTGTATTTTATTCATGCTGTTCCCTTTCCTGTTATTTAAGCTGACAGGACTGCCTAAACACAAATGGATCACTTATCGAAAGTCAAACGGCTCTCCCTGCTCTAAACAGATTCCAATTTATGAGGAAAATCTACGTCTAAAAAATGCCTGGTTCTTTAGATTGTCACTGGATAAGTTCCATCTTCTTTTTCATGCCATGTGTGGAAAAATCTATCTTATCGGAGACACTCTCTGGGATCATGAAAATCAAGCCAGACTTTTGGCTAAATATCGAGACTATCACCCTGGAGCTTTTTCTTATTCTGATTCTATTAGTACCTCTGATGAAGCAGAACGTATCATCAGTGATCATTATTATAAACACAACCGCTCACTAAAAACAGATACCCTTTTGATATTCAAGGCTTTCTTCAGAAGATTGTTTTATGGAAAAAACTCAAAATAGATCAAAATACACCTTTGACTATGATCCCCATATTGAGTCTCTCCTGGATGAATCACTAGAACAGATTGCTCGTGAGGTTCAACAAGCTCCTTGCGCAAAGCATCTGAAGTATTTGGTACTCGGCGGCGGCTACGGTCGCGGTGAAGGAGGCATCCTTAAAAAACAAAACGGAGAGACTGATCTTTATAATGATTTGGATTTTTTTGTTATTTCTGACACCTTTATTCCACATTTAAATAGGAATCTGGATTTACTGTTTCAAAAAATATCAAAGGAATGGCATTCCAAACTGCATATTGATGTTGACTTTAGTCGTTCAACATACGTTGGTTATATAAAAAAACGACTTCATATCCAGATGTGGCGAGAGATGGTTCTCGGCGCACGAATCCTTGTGGGAGACGAAAATGAATTCAAAAGGGATTTCCAGTTTTTACCTTCTCAAATGCCTGCATCTGAAACAGCTAAATTGTTAATCAATAGGCTGACCGGACTTTTCCTGGCACGACAGAAACTCTTTCAATATTCACTTTCTGAGGAAGATTATGATTTTATTGCTCGAAACATTAATAAAGCAATCTTAGCCTGTGGTGATGCCATACTGATTTCTTCAAATAAATATGTATTCCGCACAGAAGATCGTTTTCATCTTCTGAGCAAATTAAAATTAGAAGATGCTGAATTTTTAAATTTATTAACGCAATCGTATGGCGAAGCCGTTGAATTTAAGAAACACCCACAAATCATTTTTCATCAGGTGTATTACAAGGAAAAATCAGAACAAATCATTCCACTTTGCGAAAAAGTGATCAAGTTCATCCATCCTTATCTTTTATGTGAAAAAGGTAAATCTATGACCGAAAAATTAAAAGAAATAAAACTTCTCCTCCAATTAAAACAATCTCTTCATTTCTTTGGAATTAAATTTTCCTTTTCAACTCAACCATATTTAGTTATCATCTCTGTGCTTTTGAAGCTTTTGCGAGCTCAAGCACCTGCTCCAGAAGCTGAAAAAGTTGAATACATGAAAATCTGGAGGAAAATCGGTTGATGTTTATGCTGTATATGCTAGGCTCTAGCCAGATTTCCACATTTTTATATGCCAAATAGCGATTTTGATTTTAAGAGTAAAAGTACTACTTCTAGTTCCATCAGCAACGATGAAGGAGCGATTCCAGCTAGTATTGCTGTATTTCGCTTTTCCCCTAGAAGTTTGGCACTATACCTTTCTCAAAAATGGCACTGGATTCTTCTGGTGTTTTTTATTTCAGTAATAACAGTTTGGTTATTAGAACGTTATTCAATTAAAAACTCTGATACGGCATGGACAGCCGAAGCGAAAATTGTTCACAAAACCCGCACAAGTAAGCTGCCTTCTTTTTATCAGCAGATGACAACTCCCACGGTAATGGAATTTATTGGATCTCAATCTGTTCGAAACCGTGTCAGTGAACGTTTTCAGTATTCTTCTCAATATAAATTCAATCCTGCGGTTATGCGAAACATCTTCATTTCAAGAGAGAAAAACCGTGGTGATGTCATTACAGTTCAAGCATCCGCAAATGATGGTGAACTTGCGGCCGCTTTGGCAAATGAAGTTGCGGAAGAAGGGATCAATGAATATGTAAACCACCAGAACTCCTCTATCCGAACAATGATCCAAGATAACCGAACTCAATTGACCAATATTAATAGAGAACTGGCTCTTGTCCAATCTCAAAAAAAGGCACTTTATTCTTCCAACTCAATCGTCGCTCCCAGTGTAGAACTTCTACGCAAAAATGAAGATATTCTCGGGAAGGTCTCAAAAAAGGAAGATTTGCAAATTAAACTAAAAAGTCTGGACACAAGCATCGAAGCCGTCAAAAAACTTATGAGCGAGACTGAACCCATGGAACAAGTTGGTCAAACTATTGATAACACTCGTTCTATTGGACTTGCCGGAAAAAAAGCAGAGCTTGAAGCTCTGTTGAAGCGTTATACACCTAACAATCCAAAAGTACAAACCCTTCAGGATGAAATTGATGTCATGGAAGCTAATGCAGCGGCTGGATCAAATCAAGTTGCAGATGTCGTCACTATGAGGAAAAGTGCTGTATATAGTTCTCTTGAAACACAATTAAGTACGCTTAACATAGAAAGACTGACAACAGAAGCAGCCATAGCCGAATATGAAACCAATCTGGCCAATAAGGAAATATCCTTGCAGGATCTTATGGATCGCAGTAATGCGTATGATGATCTTGTATTAAGAGAAACTCAATTACAAACCCGCTTCCAAAAAGTATTGGATAACATCAATGATTTGGAATTTCAAATCAGTTCCTCCACTCCGGATATTTCTGTTATGGAAGCCGCAAAAGTTCCCAGAAATTCTAATATCAGACAAATAAAGCTGAAGGTGGTAGCAATCAGTATATTTTTGACTGTAACTTTTATTTTTATTATCGCATTTATACGTCTTGCCCGATTGGATTTAATGGCTTCATCAGAATATGATATTGCATTGGGTATCAGTAATATCGGCGAACTTCCCGTTGCGGATCAACAATCGGAAGAGACTGTAAAATCAGCTCTGCAAAAGGTACTTCAAAATATAAGAGATTTCTCCGGAAAGCATAAACGACTGGGACTTTTAAAATTCAAACCCACAGTCACGTTTGAAACGGATATCCAAGAGTTATTGAATATAGCATTGACCAGTGGTATGAAGATCTTTCAATTGAAATGTATCCCTTCTTCCAAAATGTCTACTATTTCAGATCTTGTCCCATTAGAAAATGATCAGCTCGCCCAGAAACTTCTTTGTGTGGTCAAAGTTGCACAAGAAGGTTATTTCACTTTCCAAAACAATCTATGCATGGAAGAGACGGAGATGAATTTGCTCCGCTTTGACATTGACACTCTAAGCGCTGAATATGATGTTATACTATTGGAAATTGAAAGTGATACCGGCTTGGAATTATTAAGTTCCCAAATCAGTAAACTCACCGATAATGTGATTCTGACAGCTCCATTTAGTGGCATCAAAAAAACAAATCTCTTAAAACATATTGAACAGATAAAAGCAACTCCTAATGTGGGAATTGCGGGGATACTCACTGATGTACCCAAACCTTATTACGAAGGATAGACATGAAAAGAACGATTACTTTTTTTTGTTTTAGTCTGCTAATGTCATTTTTACTGTGTTCCTGTCATCATGGGATCAAAGCCAAGGAGCTGGAATATCCACCGGAATATGATGAAACGGGCGTATCTGTTTCCACCAAAGATCCTGAAGAAGTTGAAAAGGAATTAAAAGAAATTGCAGAAATGCCTACTCCTCCCTACACAATTCAACCAGGCGATGCCTTCCGCATTAAAGTATATGGGGAAGAGGATTTAACGGATGGCAACACTACTGCCAATACAATGGTAACACCAGATGGTTATGTTGTCTTGA
>JAEEGK010010753.1_pt1 | contig 21073 bp, 21 predicted proteins | sample 8958771 | NCBI WGS metagenome assembly JAEEGK01 (sample SAMN16246547, study PRJNA631951) | gut metagenome | biome: gut microbiome; feature: rumen; material: SC-attached | host: Bos | place: Iran: Karaj | collected 2018-10 | reverse complement strand
CAACTGCAACCAAACTTTGACAGGAGACACACTATTCAATCATCGTCTAAATGCAAAGCCCGACTCAATAGTATCCTGTCATAATACTTTTCCATCAGTCTGCGACGCTTTTCTCTCTCCCTTTTCCTCGCTTCTATCATTTCGGGCGTGGGATTGTCCTGCCTCTCCATTTCGAGCATAAAGCGTACTGCATCTTCACCGCGCAGCACAGGTGTCGGACGGTCAAAATCGTGCTTTGCCATATCATGCAAGCGATTTTACAATGTCCATACGCAATCCGAGAGCGGACAAGATGGCGCAGAACGAGCCAATAGTAGGGTCAACCAGTCCGTTTTCGACACGCGAAACATATCCCTTGCTTGCGCCAATGCGCACGGCAAGTTCTTGCTGTGTAATATTTTCCTCTTTTCGAGCCTCCTTGATTACCTGTCCCATACAAAAAGCGTATGCTTCCCTGCGGAATTGCTCGCGTTCTGGCGTACCCTCGCAACCATATTCTGCATCAAGTACGGCATCGTAATCCTCAATTTGGGTTTTCGTCTTTGGCTTCATAATATTCTTTCTTTAGTCTTATTGCTTTTTCTATTTCTTTTTTCGGTGTCTTCTGTGTCTTTTTCTGGAATACATTGAGCAACACAATTATATTTCCTTCATCGAATATGAAGAAAATCCTGAAAATTTTACCTTCGCTTTCTATCCTCATTTCGTATATTCCATCGCGGATAGGCTTGACGAACTTTGAGATTAACCTGTCGTTGGTCTTTACATACTCAATTACATAATTAATCTTTCTTCGGTCATTTTCAGTAAGTTCCTCCATAAATTTCTTGAAGTCACTATTAAAAACCTTTACGCTTCTCATATCGCAAAAATAATAAATGTTACAATATAATATAACTTTTTTTTCTTTAATTATAATATTACGGTAAAGTCTAATAGTTGAATCCGCAAAATAATCTCGAATGGCGAAAATATTAGGATAATCTTCACCATCAAATAACGCTTGCATTTGCATAAAAGAGTATTCTCATCCTTTAACAGCCGTTAATAGCAACGAAGAACGATTCTTACAGTATAGTCTTCTTTAGTTTCTTCATTGCCTCGCGGTGTGGATTGAGCCATCGGTCAAGTTCTTCGGGAGTAGTGTAGAGCTTGCCACCGTGCTTATGAAATGGACAATTATTTTCGTTGCGCCTATAAATCATCGACTTCGTGACAAGTCCAACCAGACGGGGGTCGTCGGGTGTTATAATCTCGCCTTTATGGAAACGTGCGAGTATAAGATTTTCTTCTGACTTGGTTTGTTGCAACTGTTGCCGTAACTGTGCTATTTCAATTCTCATACTTGCTACCTGATTAAGTAGCATTTCCATTGCCTGTGGTAAATCGTTGAATGTTATTTTTCCCATTGTCCTATTGCTTTGATATATGTAATTTATTTGAATTGTTCATCATAAACAATCAAATACTGTTGGTTTTTGCTCTTCGGTACAATACTGGCTTCTACAAGCGCATCGACATCGGCACAACTATAGAGAAATTTATTTTGAGAATAAGGCACGCGAGCGATAGTTACTAATCCACTATGTCGGAATCGTGCAAGCTGACTCTTGCTGGCATCACCAAACTTTTCAAACAATTCCTCTTCTGTGTACCATTCTTTTTGTGATTGTTGTTGCACTGCCTTTTGTACGGCATCTGCAATTAATGCTTCAATTTCTTTCTTTTCCGCTCTTGTCATTGTGTTATTTTCATTATCTTTGAGTTTACATATTGCATAAAAATGCCTTGTAATCGGTTGGGGCAAATTTGGGGCAAGTTGTCAAAGCAAAAATGCAAGTTGCTGATTTTTAGCAACTTGCATTTTAAATCGTTGTCCCTGGAGGAATCGAACCTCCACAACCAGAACCAAAATCTGGTGCACTACCATTATGCAAAGGGACAATCGCTCCAACGCAAAATTGGGACTGCAAAAATATACATATTTTGTAAGCGTGCAAAATAATTTTTGAAAAAATCATTTGTTTGCCACTTTGAAAAGTGCGCCCAATGAAATAATTTTGCGGTTTCAAAATCAAAACGGTGATGAAAAACATATTAATCATCATGCTTGCCGCCATCTGTATGGCTGTTTCGCTGCCGGTAATGTCGCAGAGCGAGACTAACAATGTGCAGTTGGCAAGCAAGTACTACCAGAATGGTGAGTACGAGAAGGCTCTTACATTGTACGAGGACTTGTATGCCAAGACCGAGTACAAGAGCTATCGCGACATGTATGTGTCGTGCCTCACCTTGTTGAAGCAGTTCGATGCCGCCGAAAAGTTCCTGAAAAAAGAAATAAAGAAGAAAAAGTCTGACTTCTATCTGCACATCGACCTCGGAATGGTATATTACAACATGAACCGTAGCACCGAAAGCGAAGAACAGTTTGCAAAGGCAAAGGAACTGGCACTTGGGAACGAAAGTTCGGTTGTAAGTGCTGCAAATTCATTCCTTTCGCACCGACAATTCCAGCATGCCATCGACCTGTACGAAAAAGCCGAAAAGAAATTTCCGAACAAAAAGTACGGTATTGAAATAGGCAATATCTACAGCATCGAAAAGAACTACGAGCAAATGATGGCACATTACCTTGATTGCTTGAACCAAGAAACTGAGGGAAATATACAATCTCGTCTTTCGTATGTAATTGCCAATGATGACGAGGACAAGGCCATTACCGTTATTGAAAAATCACTTTTGGACCAAGCTCAGAAAAAGCCCAACAGCGCGACGCTTAATACACTTACAATATGGTTGTATACGCAGACAGGTCGTTACGAACTTGCTATGAACCAGGTTTTTGCATATAGCAAGCGTATTGGACCAAGTTACGATAAGGAAGTCCTTAGCTTTGGAAATGAGATGGCTAGCATGAACGAAACCGAACTCGCAAAAAAGACATTCGAGTATCTACTGAAACGGAAGCCGTCATCAACATTTAGCAACGAGGCTTACATAGGATTGCTAACAATGTCGTATAAATTAGCTGTTTCAAAATTGCATCCCGACAAGAAGGAACTCGAAGAACTTGATTCAACAATTACGTTGGCAATCAAGGATATGGCAATAACAAAGGCATACGACCTGATAATCATTTCGGCAAAGCTAAAAGCCTTTAACCTTGGCAAATGCGATGAGGCTATCGACAGGATAAACGAAGCAATATCAAGCAACTACTATAAGCAGCAGGTTCCCGAGATGAAAATGCTCCTTGGTGACATTTACATGTTGAACAATAATCCGTGGGACGCTACTCTCACATACGCTCAGATAGAGAAGTCTAATGCAAGTGCCGACATAACAAGCGAAGCGAGGTTCCGCAAGGCAAAATTGGCGTATTACACTGGTCAGTTCGAATGGGCGCAGGCGCAGCTAGATGTGCTTAAGGCTGGCACATCCCGACTTATCTCCAACGATGCGCTGGAACTTAGCCTGTTCATCACCGAAAACTACGACATGGACACCACCGAGACCACTATGCAGACATTCGCCCGTGCTGATTTCCTGACATTCTCGAAGCAGTACGCCGAGGCTTTAAAATGTCTTGATACCATCGAACAGAAATACCCAAGTCATTCTCTTTCGGATGATGTGCTCTACCGCAAGGCTCAGATTTACGAAGAAATCAACGACTTGGACAAGGCAGCATCGCTGTACAAGGAAGTCTTTACAAAATACGGATTTGATGTTCTTGCCGACAACGCCCTGTTCAGGTATGCCGAAATTTGTGAGCGACAGGGTAAAAACAAGGAGGCGGAGGATTCATATTTCAAGATCATAAGCGATTATTCCGGAAGCATATATACGGTAGATGCGCGAAAAAGGATGAGGGCATTGCACAATGGCACAGGTGATTGAAAAGGATAGGATAATTCTCGGCATTGACCCAGGAAGTAACATCATGGGTTATGGCATAATCCACGAGAAAGGGAAAACCATAAATTTGGTAGCCTTCGGCATAGTGGACATGCGCAAGATGGACGACCATTTCACAAAGTTGAAATATATTTTCGAGCGTACTACACAACTAATTGATGGTTTTCATCCTGATGAGATTGCCATCGAGGCGCCATTCCAGGGCAAGAATGTGCAGTCGATGCTGAAACTTGGTCGTGCTCAGGGTGCAGCTATCGCGGCGGGACTGCAACGCACAATACCTATTTTTGAGTATGCCCCTCGTAAGGTTAAGCTTGCAATTACTGGCAATGGTGCGGCATCGAAGGAACAGGTGGCTGCTATGTTGCAGAAGTTGTTGAAAATAGAGGAACTCCCCGAAAAACTTGATGCCACCGATGCAATTGCAATTGCCATGTGCCATTATTACCAGAAACGAAGCATTGTGTCGGGCGAAAGCCCTTGCAAGAGCTGGAAGGAATATGCAGCAAAGAAAGGCATAAAGATCTGAAAAATCAAAACACTTTTTTGCTTATTTTTCGAAAAGTACTTATTTTTGTGCCGATAATATCAAATTAGCAGCAATGAATACATACACCAAAACTGAGAATATCATTGATTATACCGCAATGGGATTGCTTGCAATAAGCGTAATATTGACAGTGTTAAATATTCCGTATGCTGTTATATGTTTTATGATTGTGTGGTGTTTGTCTATAGGCGTATTTATGGGGACCAGCGTAAATAGCAAATTGTACAAGGTTAGCGTTCCATTGTTCGTTCTTGACCTTTTCTGCAAGATTAACATATTTTCAGGTATTAAGTTCTGGAATATTGACTCTGGCAGAAATTATATTAGTATTGGTATGACATTAATATTCGTCATCTACCTTATTGATGCTATAATGACAAAGAAAGCACCCAGTTTACCGTCCATTATCGTACCTGCTGATATATGCGGTAATAGCTGGTGTTTGTGCAGCGATAACGATGTAGGGCTGATTTTGACTATTTTTCGCGGAAGCCATGTTTTTTCTCAATTCCCGAAAAATAAACGATAATGATTGATGATCTTTGTGCGACCTCTCTGAGGTCGTTTTATTTGTAATTATTTATTCTATAGATATTTGACCTCTCCGAGGTCTGTTTTCACTCTACACATTCCCAGCGACCTCTGTGAGGTTGGACATTTATCATTGCTGTCCACAAATTATGCAAACCCGTACAAAACACACTATGTCAGGTTGTTATGCAGGCAAGAATCATGTGGGCTTGTTAATTGGATGGACATAATAACCTCAGAGAGGTTACATATATATTGTTGTCCGCTAAAATTTCAACAAAATCACATAAATTAAAGTGTATCATATTGTTACATCAACAACAAAAATAGGCAGGCTTGATTTTGGAAAGAATATATCAACCTCGGAGAGGTTGCATATATATAGGAAAATGTATGTGTTTTGAAGCGTTGGCGCATATTTTTGCTGCGGAATGAAATGGAGCAACGCAAAAATTGTGACAACGCATAATTTAGCGGACAACAATGGTATTTTTAGTGCCAACTAATAAAATATTTCGTATCTTCGCATCAGTAAAAAATTCTACTATGAAGAAGCATTTATTGATAGCGGCACTTTTGTGCGCAGCGATGATACTGCCAAACAAAATTTTCGCAACCGACTACTTCGTGACAAATACCGCCGACAGCGGCGAAGGCTCTCTACGTCAGGCAATAACATCGGCATCGAGCAACTACATTGGCAGTTCAAACATATACTTCAACATCCCCACTACCGATGCAAACTACAATGCCGAAAATGGAACGTTTACCATAAATATCCTCAGCGAACTGCCATACCTCATTGTGGCGGGAAACATCAACATCGATGCCACCACGCAGACTAGCAACGTCGGTGACACAAACCCATACGGACCCGAAATCGTTCTCGACGGTGGCGACCGCAACCTTCAGACATGCTTCCGCATTGCCAGCGCAAACAACAGCATCAAAGGTTTTGCAATTGGTGGATTCCAGTATGCAATTCTGTTCTTCGGTGCAAATGGCGGACATGTAAGCGACTGCCATATCGGTATCGATGCATTTGGAACTGAAGCTTTTCCTAACACTTACGGAATAGGCATTTCGGGTGGAAGCTATGGTTCATACGACCTCGGATATGCACGCAACATCAACATAACCGACAACATCATTTCGGGAAATACAATCGCTGGAATTGCCCTCATTGGCGTTGGAAACAACACAATAGCAAGCAACAAAATCGGCACCGACAGAACTGGAACTCATTCTGTTCCAAACAATCAGGGAATATACATTTCGTCGGCATCGCACAACAATACCATTGGAGGAAACGCCGAAAACAAGCGCAACATATTGTCGGGCAACACCAATGCGGCTATAGTCGTCGAAAGCAGCGGAAGCAGAAACAACATAGTGTCGGGCAACTACATCGGAACCGACATCACAGGCACAAATCCGCTTAGCAACCACTATGGCATAATTGTAATGACAAATGCAAATGCCAACCGCATTGGCGGAACCACCCCCGCCGAACGCAACATTATCTCCGCCAACACCGAAATTGGCATCTACATCGAATCGGCCGACAGCAATGTCGTTTGTGGTAACTATATCGGCACCGACGTTACGGGAACGCAAACCTTTGCTTTCGAGGGAACCGACTCGCTAATTCAAGCCAATGGCGTGGAAATCAACACGACAGGCAAATGCAACATCATTGGCGGACACACACCAGAAGAGCGCAACATCATTTCGGGGAACCGCGTCTATGGCTGCATCTACTACGGCAATTGCCATCACAACAACATCTGTGGCAACTACATAGGCACTGATGCAAGCGGAGAAATTGCACTTCCGAACGCCACGGGCATCTGCGTCGATGGTTCGTCGCATCAGAACATAATGGAAAACAATGTATTGTCGGGCAACCGAAGCTACGGACTTTTCATTGTCACTCGTGGCACCGATGAAAATATTTTCAGAGGTAACCTTGTGGGAACCAACGCTCAAGGAACGGTAGCACTGCCAAACGACGTAGGCCTTATGCTTGCCGCCGATGCAAAAGGAAACATGATAGGCGGTGAAAATGATTCGGACAGGAATATCTTTTCGGGAAACCTATACGCAGGAATCGAAGTCACCGACCAAGGGACTGAAAACAATATCATCAGAGGCAATTTTATCGGCGTTGACATTTCGGGAAATTCTGCACTACCGAACTCTAATGGAATAATAGTCAGCGCACTAACCAAGCACCTCGAAATAAGCGACAATGTGATTTCTGCTAATTCCGACTTTGGGCTTGTAATAACCGACCGAGCCGACAGCATAACGGTTACTGGCAACAAAATTGGAACAGGAGTCGACATTTCCACAGACCTCGGCAACGGAGCAAGCGGAATACTCATTGCTGGAGGCGCAACCAACAACTTCATCGGAATGCCCGACAGAGGCAACATTATCGCCAACAACGATTCGGCAGGCATTGTCCTGATGGACGAAACCACACTCAACAACCGCATTTCGCAAAATTCAATCTTCAACAACCAATATGCTGGAATTGAGATATTTCCGCAGGGAATCAACGAAAATGACAGCGGCGATACCGACAGCGGTTGCAACAACCTCATGAACTATCCGGTGATAACATCCGTCATCCGCGACGTAAACAGCGGTCAAATCTGGATTAACGGCACACTCGACACGCAAAACCCTCAAACCGCCACTGTGGAGCTTTTCGTCGCACAGCAGCCGACTGGCTTGGGAATTCCGCGCGAAGGTCGCACCTACATCGGCAAAGCCACACCTCACAGCGATGGCACATGGCTTGCTGTAATTGATGCCGAAATTGCTTCTAACGAGACTGTTATCGCAACAGCCACCGATGCAAATGGCAACACATCGGAGTTCTCCGAATCGCATGGCATTGTCACCGAAATTGTATTCGCCACAAACGATGAAATGGCAATTTATCCCAACCCAACAACAGGCATCTGCAAAATAAACACAACCGAATTCGACTCTCTGCTCGTTTACGACACCAACGGACGATTAATCAAGCATATCTCTGCAAAGAATGACACTATAGACCTGTCAGATTTTGCGAATGGAACATATTTTGTTGTCCTTAATAACAAACAGGAAAGCAAATGCATAAAAATTGAAAAACGTTAGACCATGAAAAACATCATACTTGCAATATTATTGATTTTGACTGCAATAGTCGCAAAATCCACCACCTTCACAGTTACCTCTACTGGCGATTCAGGTCCAAACACCTTGCGTTATGCTCTGCAAATGTGCGCAGAATCGACAGGTCCGCATACCATAAATTTCAACATTCCAACCACCGATGCCAACTACAATTCGAGCACTGGAGTTTGGGTAATTGCTCCATCTGCAAACTTTCCTATTATAATGCAGCAGGGAGTTACAATCGACGGTACTACGCAAACCGCTTTTGCAGGTGACACCAATCCGTTCGGTCCCGAAATCGTAATCGACGGTAGCAATGCCCGCGACTACGGCTTCCGCTTCATGAATGCGCCCAATGCAACGTTGAAAGGTCTCAACATCCGCCGTTTTACCAAAGGCGCACAATTCTACGGCTCGGCAAACTCAACGGTTTCGGGATGCTACATCGGCACCAACGAGACCGGCAGCACAATTATGGGCAACGACATCGGACTTGAATTCATTTCGGGTAGCAACAACAGCACAATTGGCGGAACCACACTTGCCGAACGCAACATTATTTCGGGTAACCTGCACATTGGAATACGTCTGCTCGATGTCGAATATTGCACGGTAAAAGGTTGTATCATAGGGCTAAACCGCGAAGGCAACGACTCGTTGCCCAACTACGACGGCATGAGCATGGAAGGTGCTGTGCGATATTGCACAATTGGCGGAACTTCGCCCGAAGAAAGAAACATAATTTCGGGCAACACCGACTATGGACTGCCACTATTTGGCGCAGGAGCCACACAGAATGTAATTATCGGCAATTACATTGGCACCGACATTACTGGTACTCAACCTATTGGCAATACATACGGCGTGCTTTTCGACGACGGCTCGTATAGCAACCGCGTAGGCGGAGACACCGACGCAGAGCGAAATGTTATTTCGGGAAATGTCGGCTACGGTGTGTTCTTTTACAACAATGGCACTAACAACAACCTCCTGAAAAACAACTTTATCGGCACAGACTATACTGGTCGTCAAGCAGTTGCAAACACGGCTGGAATTATCATCGACGGCATTTCGTACAAGAACATAATGGATGGAAACATTATTTCGGGCAACACTCAGGTTGGTATCGGCATAAATATTACCGCATCCGACAGCAACGTAATAGTACGCAACTACATAGGTGTTGACGTTGACGGCAATCCATTGGGCAACGGACTCGACGGTATAAGAATCTCGCAAGGTCCTAAAAAGACAGTAATTGGCGGTTCGCCCGAAGAGGCCAACATCATTGCCAACAACGGAGGATGCGGAGTTTACATTACCAACGACAACTGCACACAGAACCTCATCAGTTGCAACTCGTTCTACAACAATGGCGGACTTGCAATCGACCTTTTCGAACCGGGAGTAACCTCCAACGACGACTTGGACGAAGATTCGGGAGCAAACGAAAAACTGAATTTCCCGACAATAAACACTATCATTATTGACGACGAAGGCTACATGAACATTAGTGGCAACCTCGATGTCATACATCCCGAATTCCACAAAGTAGAAATATACAAAGCAACTCCAGACCCAAGCGGATACGGGGAAGGAATGCAATATGTATGCAAAGCCTATCCTTGCGTAAGAGGCGCCTGGACTGCTACAATCCCCAACTGCACGTCATCAGCCCTACTCACCGCCCTTACAATAGATCTAGACAAAAACACTTCTGAATTTTCGAAAACTTACGGTGTCGATGGCCCTGTTTTTTCGCATGAGGCTGCTCATAACGGCCTATCAATTTTTCCTAATCCAACCTCTGGAATATTTGAAATTACCCTGCCAAACGAACACTCTACAATAGTCGAGATATTCGACAATACTGGCCGCAGATTGAAAATAATCGAAGTTAGCGGAAATGCATATTTTGACATATCGGAATACAATGCCGGCACCTACATTGTCAGAGCAAACGGCAGAAACAAAGTTGTCGTGAAAGAATAGCCAATTATTTCTGATATTTCCCGATGTGCTTCATCGTGACGAAGAGCATCCAGTCGGGAGTATGCCTCAGCAACGGCGTTGCCAGCCAGTTGATGAAGCCCGGAGTCGAAGCCTTCTTGCCTCGGAACATCTTGCGCAAAGCCTTCTTAACCAACTTTTCGGGTGTGATGCTTACCGTTAGGGCGACAGCCAGCTTGCGCAATTTCGGCGCAAGTCCGAACAAAGCCGTATCGACAGCGCCCGGAGCCATTGCAATTATATTAACATCGTGAGGCTTAAGCTCGTACCAGATTGATTTTGTAAAATTATAGATGAACGCCTTGGTAGAATTGTAGGTCTGTATGCCAGGCATAGCCATCCACGCCGACATCGACGACATGTTAAGGATGTAACCTTTCTTGCGCCTTTTTCTACAAATCTTCTGGGCTTTCTCCTCCTCAGTCAACTGTCTGTTAATCATTGCTTCGCCAAACAGACGGCACATTTTTGCAACCGTCATCACATGCAGGTTGAGCATCAGCTCGATGCGCTTCATGTTTGTTTCGCAGTACTGGTTGAAGAAGAAAACGCCAGCATCGTTTATCAGAATGTCAACCACCAAGTTGTTGTCCTGGCAGTATTTGAAAAGATTTTCGGCAGCATCGGTCTGACTGAGGTCTGCATAATGTGCGATTGTCTTCACGCCGTATTCCTTTGCCAGATTGTCGGCTACCTCCTGCAACTCTTTTTCCTGATTGCTTACCAGCAGAAGGTCGGTATGGTAGTCGCGAGCCAACTGCGTTGCATATTGCAATCCTATTCCTGAACTTGCACCTGTTACGAGAGAGAGCATGATTCCGTTAATCCTCCTATCTATTTCTTACTTTCTTCAACCGATTTCTTTGCCTTTTCCTCTAGCTTCTTGATTTCCTTCTGGATTCTCTCAGGAATCTTCTCGCCGTCACGCATAACGCACTCGTGGCACTTCATATCGAGAGTGTACATACGGGCAACGCAGTAGTTGGAACGGCAGCAGCCAGCGTGATAGTTAGGATTTTCCTGAACATGCTTTACGAAATCGGGATCCTTGATGAGCACATGCGCTATCTGGAAAAGTTCGAAACCTTCGTCCATAATGCGCTGGCAGTTTGCACCCGACTGAACGCCACCGACATAAATCAGCGGAACATCCTTTATTTCCTTCTGGAAAATCTTTGCTTTCTCCATGAAATACAATTCCTTGAACGGAGATGTAGGCATAACCATAGCGGCAGCACCAGGGATATTGAGGGCAGCCTTGAGCCACCAGAACGACTTCGGCATATAATAGGCCAATGTCTTATGCGGCATAGCACCGCCAAGAATTGTCATAGGCGAAGCACTTACAGTACCGCCCGACAAAACTATGCCGTGAACCTTGTGCTTTGCTATTTCCTTGGCAACCTTTATTCCCTCCTCGATGCTTACGCCGCGCCAGCAGTCGTCCCACATGTTGGTTTTTACAACAACTGCCATATCGTCCTTTGCGTGAAGCATAACCTCGTCGAGAATTTCATTCAAGAAACGAACACGGTTCTCGAACGAACCTCCGTACTCATCGTGGCGGCGGTTGGTACGCTTGCCAATGAACTGCGAAATAAGGTAGGAATGTCCTGCGTGAATCTCAACGCAGTCGAAGCCAGCCTCGCGACAGAAGTCAACAGCCTTGCCGAAGTTCTTTACAAGTTGTTTGATTTCCTCCACTTTCAGACGGCGGTGGAAAGTCGGCGAATACAAGTTGAAGCCGTTGGATGCGCTTACTGGCATACAGTGGCAGGTTGCACGGTGAGTCATATTTCCGCAGTGACCGAGCTGGATGCTGGCCTTTGCGCCTTCAGCGTGGATAGCGGCAGTAAGTTCGCGCAATGCAGGAAGGCTTTCCTCGCGCACATATATCTGTCCGTTGAACGAAACGCCGGTAATATCGACAGCGCAGTAAGCCACGGTTGTCATTCCGACGCCACCGCGTGCTACGCTAACGTGGTAGTCCATCAATTCTTTTGTCGGCATGTTGTCGCGTGCCATGTTCTCGAAAGCCGCCGAGCGGATGAAGCGGTTACGGAGAGTAATGGGTCCCAATTGGTAAGGAGTAAAAAGTTTATTAGATTCCATATGTTTAATTTTCTACGTTGAGTCGCGCCGCGGCACGACTGTACAATATTTTTATTTTATAGTTTTTCTTTCGTTCCCTGAGCAAAGTTGAAGGAGCGATATTGCGTTGTAAATCCAAATATCTAATTCTTCAAAAGTAGAAACCGTTGCCATAATCTTCAAATCTTTCAAATCTTCTAATACACAAAAGGAATGATTCTCTTCAGTTTCTTTCTGTCAAACTCATCCGGAAATTCCTTCTCATACTTGTGATAGATTGAGTTTGCCCTCGGCACAAGGTTGCAGCACGAGAACCAGAAGAACAAGGCTCCTGCCCACGACCATGTAAGCAATGCAAAGCCGAGCCATTCGGTAATTTCGCCGAAATAGTTGGCACTGGTTACATACTTATACATGCCTTTCTTGGGCAGATAGTGGTTGGTGTCGCCTGGTTTGCGCAGATGGCGGATAACATGGTCGGAATTCAAGTTGATGAACATACCTGCGAAGAATATGATAGTTCCTGCGATAAACTGCCAGCTTGTGAGCCAGTCGGTAGAATACAGCACGCTATATGTTGGATTTGCAGGTGCAAGGTGGAACAGCCAGTAGCCCTGGATGTAGCCGTTTATCAGGTTCCAGATTACCGACATCGCCATTATCGCAATCGGCATCTTCGACTTGCCCTTGAGCAGAAACGGAAATATGAACGAACGCTGGAAATAATGCAGTTCGAAGAACAGCAGGAAGAGCAAATATGGTGCATTGTACTTGACCTCGGGAGCGGCAGTCCACCAAAGGTAGAGCACAATAAAGAACACGGGGCATTCCATCAGCATCCAACCCCACTTGTTTGGCATTGCAGGTCCCCACTTTGCCGAAATCATCTTGCCGTAGCCAGCATCAACAAAATAAAGTGAAATAAACACAACCAAACCAACGACTGCCATGATAATCAGCATCGTATTGAAAAATTCGGGCGTAAATATAGTTTCCATTTCTCCTTATAAACTCCTTTAAAAATTTTAAGGCGCAAGTTTAAGAAAAAAAAGTAGGAAAAAAGTTTTGTTACGCAATAGTTATACACCGAAAAACTCTAATAAGTCCATAACAAACTACATACTAATACATTACAAAACACAACGCTAAAAAATCCATTTTAGGGTGATTATATTCACTATTTTTTTATTTTTGCAATGGAGATTTCAAATCCACCCGAGCTGAATAGCGGTTCCAGTCCGAAGGCTCAAAAAAAAGAGAAGTCGCAAAGGCTTCTCTTTGATCTTATGAAAAAATAATCCACAACAAATATTATCGTTCCGCATTAATCTCATCAACAATGAAAGAATACACATAACCCGGACTTTGGTAATATAGTCCTGTTTGATTATCTTGAAGGCTTTCAAATGTTTTTGAAGTATATAAAATATCAAGAGCATCCTGCAACGAATAATTATAGTCATTCATAAGATTGCAGACAAGAGCTGTTGCTATGTCGTCTTTCATTATTTGTATTTGGGCAGGAGTCAATCTTGAAATCATTTCAACTCTCCTCCATTATTATTACAGACATCAATCATTGCCTCTACAGCATCACGAAACGACAATGTATGCAATATGCTGTAATTTTCACGAAGATGCTCAAGACCTTTATAACGCTTCAGATAAAGATACGCTTCATTGGGCAACATCTTAAAATGTGTAGCAAACTCACTAATAAGAGCTACCATATAACCTGCCGTATTTTTTTCTTCTCTTGACATATCGTTTCTTTTCCGATTGCAAATTTACACAACTTTTCCGAACTTTCAAAATATGAATATTAATAATCGTCGCACAACAAAATTTTTCCCCTTGCAACTATAAATTAAATGCATTATCTTTGCCCCAAATTTTTCAAAAAATTCATTAAAAACTTAAAGACATAACATAATGGAAGAAATCAAAACCACTGCCTTCACGCAGTTTCACATCGCACAGGGCGCACAGATGGCACCTTTCGCTGGCTTCAACATGCCAATCCAGTACACTAGCATAAACGACGAGCACATCTTCTGCCGCGAACATATCGGCGTTTTCGATGTTTCTCACATGGGCGAATTCTGGGTAACCGGCGACAAGGCTTTCGACTTCGTACAGAAGGTTACTTCGAACAATGTTGCCGACCTCACCGACGGTAAGGTTCAGTACTCGTGCCTGCCTAACAACGACGGCGGTATCGTTGACGACCTCTTGGTTTACAGAATCAACGACAAGAAATATTTCCTCGTTGTAAACGCTGCTAACATCGACAAGGACTGGAACTGGTGCATCGCAATCGCTGAAAAGATGGGCTTGAAGGTCGGACAGGACATCGTAAACGCATCCGACGAATACTGCCAGCTCGCTGTTCAGGGTCCTTACGCTCTGAAGGCTATGCAGAAGCTCACTAAGGCTAATGTAATCGACATGGAATACTACACCAACAAGATTATCGAATTTGCTGGCATTCCAGAAGTTATCTTCTCGACAACCGGTTACACAGGTGCTGGTGGATGCGAAATCTACGCAAAGAACCCGTACGCCGACAAGCTGTTGAAGGCTGTTCTCGAAGCAGGTGAAGAATTCGGCATCAAGATGATAGGTCTTGGCGCACGCGACACTCTCCGCCTCGAAATGGGATTCTGCCTCTACGGACACGACATCAACGACACCACCTCGCCAATCGAAGCAGGTCTTGGCTGGATTACCAAGTTTGTCGATGGCAACGACTTCACCAACCGCGCATACCACGAGAAGCTGAAAGCAGAAGGCACCAGCAAGATGTTGAAGGGCTTCATCCTCGTTGACCGTGGAATTCCACGTCCCGAATACCTCGTTTACGATGCCGAAGGCAACGAGATTGGTCATGTTACCTCGGGTGCAATGTCGCCAATGATGAAGAAAGGTATCGGTATGGCATACCTCAACCGCGGCTTCTGGAAGGAAGGCACCGAAATCTACATCGACATCCGTGGCAAGAAGGTAAAGGCCGAAGTTAAGAAGACTCCGCTCTTCAAGGACCAGATGCCTCAGGTTAAGTAATGTAAACTATTGAACTATAAGAATCTCGGGACTTGGGTTCCGAGGTTCTTTTTTTGAAAAATTGCATAGAACAAAAACAACTTTATCTAATTGATTATCAATTGTTAATTATCCATTATCAATTATAATTCCATGGCAACCACCTCAAACTTTGTAGATTATGTAAAGATATACTGCCGGTCGGGAGCGGGCGGCGCTGGCTCGATGCACTTCCGCCACGAGAAATTCGTGGAGAAAGGCGGTCCCGACGGTGGAAACGGCGGTCGCGGCGGACATATAATCCTGCACGGCACTACCAATGTGTGGACACTTCTGCACCTCAAGTACAACCGCCACATCTTCGCCGAAAACGGCACCAACGGCAGCGGTGCCCTATGCACTGGCGCAAACGGCAAGGACATTACCCTCGATGTGCCGCTCGGAACTATCGCCCGCGACGAATACACTGGCGAAGTGCTCTGCGAAGTCACCGAGAACGATCAGGAAATCATTCTCCTCAAAGGTGGTCGTGGCGGACTAGGCAACGCAGAATTCAAGACGGAAACCAATCAGGCGCCAAAATTCTCGCAGCCCGGCGAACCTGGAATCGAAAAGACCGTAATCCTCGAGTTGAAAGTGCTTGCCGATGTCGGTCTCGTTGGTTTTCCCAATGCAGGCAAATCAACATTACTGTCGGTTGTATAGGCAGCAAAGCCCGAAATTGCCGACTACCCTTTCACCACGCTCGTGCCAAACCTCGGCATCGTAGCCTACCACGACTACAAGTCGTTTGTAATGGCCGACATCCCAGGAATCATCGAGGGCGCAAGTCAAGGCAAAGGTCTGGGACTTAGGTTCTTGCGTCACATAGAGCGCAACTCGATACTGCTGTTCATGGTTCCTGCAGACACCAAGGACATCCGCAACGAATACGAAGTGCTGCTCAACGAACTCACGCAGTACAACCCCGAACTACTCGACAAGAAACGTATCCTTGCCGTCACCAAGTGTGACCTCATAGATGACGAACTTCAGGAAATGCTATCGAAGGAACTGCCCGAAAAGATTGAAACAGTCTTCATTTCGTCGGTGGCACACAAGAACATCGACAAGCTGAAAGACCTAATCTGGAAGGCATTGAACGAATAACATTGCGACATGATTGAAAGCCTTGAACTCATAGACCGCAAAATTCTACTGTTCATCAACGGGTTGCACGCCGACTGGCTCGACCCGATAATGTGGGCGATAAGCAGCAACTGGTTCTGGCTTCCGATGGTGGCATTGTTCATCTTTATGGCGGTGAAGCGTTTCGGGAAATGGTGCTGGATTCCCATCCTTGCAGCCACGCTGTGCTTCGCCACTACCGATGTGGTTTCGCACAATGTGAAGGGATCGGTGCAGCGCTACCGTCCTACGCATAACCTTGAAATAGAGAACGAAGTCCACACCGTAAACGACTATCGCGGAGGAATGTACGGCTTCTTTTCCGGTCACGCTGCCAACAGCTTCGGGCTTGCGCTAATCACAATGCTTTTCATCCGCAGGAAATGGTACACAATAACCGCACTTTGCTGGGCTACAATCGTCTCATATTCACGAATGTACCTCGCAGTCCACTACCCTGCCGACATATTTGTAGGATTCTGCTTTGGAATCTCCGTGGCAGTGGCATTTTTCATTGCGACAAAGGCGATTGTAAAAAAATCAAAAAAACTTAAAACAAATCTTTCATTATAAGAATTTTATTTCTTAACTTTGGCACTCGTCAATAATTGTGTTTTTATGAAAAGACTTTTAATAACGATTGCTGCGATAATATTGTCAATTCAGGCTTTCTCGCAAACAGTACCAGACCAGTTTACAGAAACAGTCACACTTACCGATTACTATGGTGACACATACAATATCAATGCCCTACTTGCCGATGGCAAATATATTGTTTTTGATTTTTTCTTCACCACTTGCCACTATTGTCAAGAAGAGACACCAGATCTCTCAAACTTATATACTGCAATGGGATGCAATGGTGCCGATGTCATTATCATTGGTATAGAGATTACCGAACACGACGCTTCTCATGACATTGAGTGGTACATGAACGAATTTGGCGCAATCTATCCGATAGCACCATTGGCAAACAACCCGATTAATGCAACACTTTCTAACAACTGGGAAATAGACGGCACTCCTACATATGTTTGCATAAGTCCAGACAGATCGATGCGAGAACTGAACAGACCTTTAAGCTCGGGGGAACTCGTTGGTCTTGGCGCACACGAAAGTGCCTGCCCAGACAATATGCCGGTTGCCGACTTTATTGCAAACAGAACTCGTATTCCTGCAGGAGAAACAATAACATTCACAAATCGTTCCCTACGCTCAACCGCATGGTCGTGGACATTCCAAGGTGGCACTCCCGCAAATTCAACCGAAGAAAATCCGACCGTAACATATAACACCACAGGTAGATTCACTGTAACACTAACAGCAAGAAACCGTCAAGGCAACGAGGACACAAAGACCCGCACAAGCTATATCGAAGTCGTGGACCCACCAACAGAAGCCCCAACCGCTTACTTTGCAGCAAACCAAGTAACAGTAATTGCTGGTAATGCAATTAATTTCACAGACCTCTCGCAAGGTCAGCCATGGACATGGATTTGGCACTTCGAAGGTGCAAACCCGTCAAGCTCTACCGACCAGCATCCACGCAACATCAGATACAATAGCGTCGGACATTATGACGTCACGCTAATTGCCCAAAATATGCTTGGGTCCGACACTCTTACTCTCGAAAACTATATCAACGTAATACCATCGATAGGCGACGAAGTCCCGAAGGCAAAATTCTCTTGCAATAGCCGACTTGTACAAGTTAACACTCCAGTACGCTTTACCGACGAATCGGAAGGTTACCCAATGTATTGGGCATGGGAATTTGAAGGCGGAGACCCTGCAACTTGTGAATTCCAAGTAGTTCAAAACGGTGTAACCTACGAAAACTCCGGTATTTACGACGTCAAATTGGCAGTGTCTAATCCCAACGGAGGAAACATCCTCAACAAACGTGACTATATTGTTGTTTATGAAAACTACGTAGGCTCGTACTGCGACACACTTTGCAACCTACTCGACAACGAAACAGCAATAAAACTTAGTGCACATGGACTAAACGGATACATAGGCGGACACAACGGCGACAGAATTACCACTTACGCTGACAAGTTCGAGTACTACACCTTCAACGAAATTTCTTCGATAATTGTTCCGATACTGAAGCTAGAATACACAAACGACAACGAATACATCACTTTCATCACATGGGATGGCAACGATCCTGTTCCGACAACAATATTGTCGGAACAAAAGGTTTACCTGAAAGACCTTCACGAAAATTACTATCAGCAGATAAATTTTGCCACTCCTCTGAAAGTTGACGGACCATTCTACCTCGGATACAGGATAAAATACTCGGCTAACACAGATATCGTCATAGGTATGGCTAACAACCGCGGTTACGGACGCAAGAACACAATGTACGTTCTGAAAGATAGCACTTGGCAAAGTCTTCCCGATGCATACGACGGAATTACATCATCGACGGGAATAAAGGTTGCCTCATGCCTTGTAGGAATAGAAGACGAAACGTTCACCGAGAACGTTGCCATTTTCCCAAATCCATGCAACAACATCCTGAACATTGAAAACGCATACGGCTTCGAGAAAAACGACTTCATTGAGATTTTCGACAACCTCGGACGACTTGTTTACTCAAACGACAGACCTAGTGGCAACAACATAGAGATTAATGTATCGTACCTGCCGGTTGGCACCTACATAACCCGAATGTTCACCCAGGGAAAGATAGCAGTGCAGAAATTCGATAAAATCGAATAATCACTGAATATGGCAAACAACAAAAAAGCAACAGAATTCTGTTGCTTTTTTGTTATATATCACAGCTTTAGCACAAGCACGCTAACAAAAGCAAGGCAGAAAAAACGCTATTAAAAATAAAAGTATTAAATTTGCGCGTTATTTTTGAAAAGGTAAAATGCATGTTTAGCTGCAACATATTTTACAGCAAAACATTAAAGTTACTTTTAATTAAGAACGACAATGAAAACTTTCAATAAGTACATCCGCAAGGACAGCACAGCGTTGATAACCGGAGCAAGTTCGGGAATGGGACTCGAATATGCAGACCAACTTGCAAAATCGGGATGCAACCTATTGATAGTAAGCAATGAAGAAGAAAAGCTTAAAGCAGTTGCCGAGCGACTTCAAAACGAATATCATGTAAAGGTTACCTACAAATACCAGGACCTCGCCAAGCAGGAAGCTGCAAACGAACTATTCGACTTCTGCCAGCAGAACAACATACAGGTCGACATCCTTATCAACAATGCCGGCATATTCTTTTTCAAAGAACTGAACTATGCCACCGTTGAAAAGGCCAGCGCAATGCTTATGCTCCACGTCTACACCCCTACCCGTCTGTGCTCGATGTTTGGCGACGAAATGAAGAAACGCAGATATGGATACATACTTACCATATCGTCGGTAACGGCAACCATGACAATCCCCGGATTAACCATGTACGCCGCCACCAAGGCTTACCTGAAAAGCTTCATGAAATCGATAAACCTCGAAATGCGGCAATACAACGTACATACAACTGTAGTATGCCCAGGCGCCGTCGACACCCCATTGTACAATATTAATCCCAAGTACAACGGACTTATGAGGTTCGGAGTAAAAGTCCGCGCCGTATATCCACCACAACTGCTTGTCAACAAAGCTCTTAAAGCCATGTTCCGCAAACGTCGCTGCAAGACTCCAGGATTCATCAACTTGCTGTGGCCACCTCTTGTCAACGCAATTCCCAAAGGCATAGTACACAAAATATGGCTTAAAATTTGTAAAAAAGATAACGAGAAAAAATAAATTATCAGAATATGAGAAATATCAGCAAATATGCAATGCTTTTATTGGTTATGGCAACAGCCATATCTGCAAACTCGCAGACGTATAAGAACGTACAATACGGCAACTTCGAAAGCTGGACTGTACGCGACATTGAAGAATCGCTTGTAATTGGCGGCAATACCAGACGCATATACGCCATTGGTCCGCGCGACACCATACGCGAAAACAAGGCACTGAACATCAAGTCGATATGGGCGTCATCGAACACCTATGCCAAAGTCGCCGGCATATCAAAGACCAGCAATACGGTTTATCCCGAAAGGCGTGGCAACGGCTACTGTGCAAAACTTACTACCGAATATGCTGAATGCAAGGTTATCGGCATTATTAATATAAAGGTATTGGTTTCGGGTTCTATATATTGGGGCAAAGCCCACGAACCTATCGACGGCACAAGCAATCCGTACAGCAAGATGAGATGGGGCGTGCCGTTTACAAACAAGCCTAAGGCTGTCGTACTCGATTACAAGTCGGCAATGCCGAACAAGGGCACAATTACCACTTGCAAGACCTTGTCGTCATCGAGCCGTGCAGGAAACGACGAACAGCAGATACTGTTCATCCTGCAGAACCGCTGGGAAGACGAGAAAGGCAATGTCTATGCAAAACGCGTCGGCACTGCAATATACCACGTCACAAACCCAACAAATGATTGGGTTAATGGTTTCCGCATCCCTGTAATCTACGGCGACGCAACCAAATCGCCAAACTACAAGCCTTACATGAACCTCGGTCCTTTGAAGGACAACTTCTACACCATCAACA
>JAEEGK010010751.1_pt1 | contig 21075 bp, 11 predicted proteins | sample 8958771 | NCBI WGS metagenome assembly JAEEGK01 (sample SAMN16246547, study PRJNA631951) | gut metagenome | biome: gut microbiome; feature: rumen; material: SC-attached | host: Bos | place: Iran: Karaj | collected 2018-10 | reverse complement strand
AAAGAAAAAAATAAAAAATATATTTTTAAAAATATTATTTATTTATAAAAATATAAATAAATATATGTCAAGAAATACAATTTTAAACATATCAAATCCACAATTTCAAATCATTTCTTATGATGAATATATAGAAAATGATAAAGAAAGAATTAAAAAAAAATTAAATTTAAAACAAATTAGTAGAAATGGAAGTGAAAAGAATTCAGAAATAACAATATCAAATTATGATATTAAAAGTATATCAACATTAATTAGAAAAAATCCAAATTCAGAAAAAAAAAATGATAAAAAAGATGATGATTTTACATCAAGTTCAGAGACTTTAAAAAATCCTCAAATTAAAAAAGAAATAAATATTCATCCATTAAATAAAAAGTTTTTAAATGGAAATTTAAATCATCTTTCAGATTTTGATGATTATAATAATAATATTGAATATAATGTTGAAGAATCTCAAATATCAAATTGTTCAAAAATAGTACATTTAAATAATCCATCATATAATAATAAATATAATCAAAATGTTTTTAATGATTTTTCTGAAGAAAAAGCAGATGTTTCTGCTTTAGGTTTATTAGATGATGAACATTGTATTATATTTGAAAATCAATATTCAATTCCAAAATTTAAATTTATTCAAGAAGTTGTTAATAATAATTTAGGATTTAATATTCCTTTTGAAAAATTAAATAAATTAAATAGTAAAATAATTTTTAATATTTTTTGTTTTTTATATGATGATTATGGGAATATTATGAATTCTAGTAAAAAAATGAGAAAATTATTTTTATCTACTATTACTAGTAAATTTTCTTATTTAATTCAATCTTTTCAAAAGATTTATAAAACTATTTTTGATTTTGACTCTTTTAAATTTAAATTAAATAAATATATTAAAAATAAAAGAAAAAATGTTTGTACATTTTATGTTGAATTAAAATCAAAAATAAAAAATAATCCTTTATTAAAAAGAAATAATGGAATATCATATGAAATAAAATATTCATTTAAAATGAAAAAACAAAATAAACAATCAAATTTATATTATCAAATATTTAAATTTGATATAAGAAATGATAAATATTATCCAATATGGTTTTGTTCAGATATGGATGATACAAATTTTATAAAAAGAAGATTAATTTATTCATCTCCTGTTCAATATTTTTGTGAAGGAGATCTTATATTTTTTAAAATAAATTTAATTGAAGGAAATAATGGAATTATTTCAGATATAAATTTCCAACCATTGAAAAATGATACAGTACCTAGAAAATTATATTTAAGAGGTCTTTATAGAACTGATATTAATTTTGATAAAATAAGAGATTGTGAAGTAGAAAATATGGTATTAAGATGGAATGATGAGAATAATTTAATAAAAAACAATGAAATGTATTTAAATGTTCATAAAGTTTTTAGTAAAAATTTTGAAATAAAAGAAATTAATTATGATCTATCAAAATTAGCATTTTATAGAATAAAAATGTTAGCTACTAAAATAGGAATATTTAAAATAAATAGAATATTTAATTTAAATATTGAAATTTTATCAGAAAATTCTCAATTAACAAATGAATGTATTAATATTGGTTGTGTTAATATATATACAAAAAGTAAAAAAATCCAAATTCGAAAAGGAACACTTTTAATATTATATATCATAGACATTCAAAAATAAAAAAAAATTAAAAAAAAAATTATTACAAAAAAAAAAATAAAAAAAATAAAATTAAAAATGGGAACTTGTTGTAGTACACCACAAAATACAAATCATAGACCATCAAGAAATAATCAATCAAAACAAAAGAAACAATTAGAACATGCAGATCCAAATGCATCACAACAAATAGAAAATAATGAAATAAATGAAAGAGAAAAAATATTAAGAAGAGGAATAACACATGAATTAGAAAGTTTAGTAAATAATTTTAATGAAGATATTGATTCTTATGTTTTTGGACAAAATAAAACTTTATTACTTGAAGCTTGTATTGTTTGTCCTAATCCTGAAATTATTGATTTAATTATGGAAAAAAAAGCTAATGTTGATTGTGAAGAATATCAAACTGGAAATACTCCTATTTTTCTTTGTGCTGTTGATTTAAAAGTTGATTTTGTTGAAAAGTTATTAAAATATCATCCTAATTTATTACATAAGAATCATTCTCAACAAAATATTTTTGATTTTTTGAAATTTCAATTGTTTGATCAGAGAAAAAGTTTAAATAGAGAAATGAATAGGAGGGAAAAAGAAAAATATCAACAAATTGAAAGTATGTTAAAAAAAGCTGCTGATGAATAAATTAGTTAATATTATTTTTTATTAATATATTTTAATTTCGATAAAAAAATTATTTTATATAAATTTTGAAATTAAATGAGTTTTTGTTTAAATAAAATTATCATTTTTTTATTGATTTTTATAGTATAAAAATCCTTTTATTTATTTATTGAATTTATAAAATTTCTCAATAAAATAATTTTTTTCAAATAAAAATAAAAAATAATAAAAAATATAAAAGGATTTAATAAATGTAATTTGATATTTAAAAAAAAATTAAATAAAAAATTAAAAAATGGGACAAGAAGAATCACAACGTGTAAAAAATCAATTAAAACCCGAACAAAAATTTCCAATATTATCAAAATCTCTATTTGATTTCTTATACATAATAGGTCGAGGTGGTTTTGGGAAAGTATGGAAAGTAAGTTACAAAAGAACCCAAACAAAATATGCATTAAAAGAAATGTCAAAAGTAAAAATAATAGATAGAAAAAGTGAAAAAAGTATAAAAAACGAGAAAGACTTTTTATCCCAACTCCATAATCCATTTATAGTAAATATGATATGTTCATTTCAAGATTACGACAATTTATATTTAGTAATGGATTTACTCTCAGGAGGTGATTTACGATATCACATATGTCACAAGAAAAAATTTTCAGAAATACAAACAAAATTTTTTGTAGGTTGTGTAATAATAGGATTACAATATATACATAGTAATAATATAATACATCGAGATATAAAACCAGAAAATTTAGTTTTAGATTCAAATGGTTATGTTGCAATAACAGATTTTGGTGTTGCAAAGAGAAATTCAAAAGATAATTCAAATGAAACTAGTGGAACTCCTGGTTATATGGCACCTGAAGTTTTATGTGCTCAAAATCATTCTTTTCCTGTTGATTTTTTTGCTGTTGGTGTTATGGCTTTTGAATTTATGAATGGATATAGACCTTATTTAGGAAGAAATAGAAAAGAAATTAAAGAAGCTGTTCTTGCGAGACAAGCACATATTCATAGGAAAGATGCTTTAGAATTAGGATGGTCTATTGAAAGTTGTGATTTTATTAATAGAATGGTTTATAGGAAACCTATGAAAAGATTAGGTTTTAAAGGTATTGCAGAAATTAAAAATCATGTTTGGTTTAAAGGATTTGAATGGGATTTGTTAGAAATGAAAAAAATGAAAAGCTTTTTTGTTCCTAGGATTGGGGATAATTTTGATAAAAAATATTGTGAAGGTATTGAGAAAATTGATAGTCAAACTAAGGAAAGGTATCAGTATTATATGAGTAAAGACAAATTTAAAGATTTATTTTTTAATTATACTTTTGTTAAAAATGATATGATACCAACGGAAAAAAAAGTTGAAAAAGGAAAGATTTTAAATAATAATTCAAGTAATAGAAATACTACTACATCATCAAGGAGTTCTACTAATAATATAAATATTAATGTTAATAATTTTAATAATTTAAAAGTTTTGAATAATCATAATCATTCAAAATCTCCTAATGGATGTAGTAATCCAAATTTTAATTTAACTTCCACTGCTTTTATAAAATATTTGGAAAATAATAATAAAAATAATAATAATAGAAATAATACTCATAATAGAAATAATTCTAATAATAAAAGTAATACAAATAATAAAAGTAATACAAATAATAAAGGTGAAATAAATAATTCAAATTCAAATATTAAAAATTCTCCAAGTTCAAGTATAATTCAAATAAATCAAAATAAATACTCATCATTGAATTTAGAAAGAAATAGTGATAGTTCAAGAAGATTAATTTATTCTCCAATTCATAATGCACATAATAGTAGTTTAAATTTAGATATTAAAAAAGAAATATATAATAAAACAATACAACATAATAATAGTTCAAGTAATATTAGTAATAAAATAATATCCCCAATTTCATCATATAGTAGACCAATTAGTAAAATAAATTTAAATAATGAAAATTCTAATATTTCAAATTTAAAAATAAATTATACAAATCTTACACATAGAAAATCATTATATCAATATCCAAATAATGGAAGTAATTTAAGTCACACAAACTTTAATAATAATACAAATAATACATTATTAAAAAATAATTATTACTATCATTCAAATAATAATAATAATGATAGTAATATTGAAATAAAATCATCAAGATATAATAGAATAAATAAAGAAAAGCATATATCAAATCCAAATGCTCCAACATTATCTAAAAATGCATCAATGAAATTTTTAAATTTTAATGCATCATATTTAAATAATTTAAATAGTCACAGAAGTGAAATTCAAAAATTAAAATATACAAATTATAAAAATAATAGATTAGGAAGTGCAAGTCATAATAATTTTGAAAAAAGTAATAATCCAAATAAATATAATATATCACAAAGAACAAGACATAATTCAGGAAATAGTTCAACATATAGAAAAAGTTCTAGTCACAGTGGTTTAACTTTATTACAACATCATCAATATTAAAAAAATTAATAATAGTTTTTTTTAATTATTATCAATTATATATAAAATTAATTTTTTCCATAATTTAAATTAATTATAATGGAAAAATATATAATTTAAAAAAAAAATTTTAAAAAAATTAAAAATTTTTAAATTTTAAAAAATTTACTTTCTTTCAATATCATAATCATTATCTAAATCAAAATCCATATCAGGAGGAACTTCTTGTTTAGGATGTTCTTCATCAAATTTTTTTAAATCTTCTTCTAATTTAGCTTGTGGATCTTCTTCTTCTTCTTCACCTTCTTTTTTATCATCTTTTTTCTTTTCATCTTTCTTTTCTTCTTTTTTTTCTTCTTTCTTTTCTTCTTTCTTTTCATCTTTCTTTTCATCTTTTTTATCTTTTTTATCATCACCTTCTTTTTTTTCTTCTTCTTTCTTTTCTTCACCTTCTTTTTTTTCTTCTCCTTCTTCACCTTCTTCTCCTTCTTTTTTCTCTTCTTCAACTTCTTCTCCAGGAACAATAATTTCAGGATGTAAAGCTTTAGCTTCTTCAATTATTTTATTTCTCTCATCATCAATTTCTTGATTTGCTTTAATAATTGCTTCTCTTTCTTCTTTATATTTTAATACTGTATTATATCTTATATTAATATCATCATATCTTATTTTTATTATTAATAAAATATAATCTATTAATTGTAAAAGAGAAAATGAATATGCTTTAATATCATCTCTTTTTTGTAAACATAATTCTAAATTGTCTTTTATTCTATTTAATTTAAATATTCCTCTACATTCTTCTGGTTTTGGTCCTAATGGTTCATATGATGTTATATAAGGAAATATTTCATTCCATCTTTTTTTTCCTTTTTTCCATTCGAGTTTGTTTGTTTCATCTTCATTTATTGTTAATGGATCTATATGACAGAAATATAATAAACTCTGAAATACTTTTTCAAATTCTACAAATTCAAATTCTTGGAATGTTAATAATATATCTTTCATTTCATTTTCAAATATTAATGATGATAAATAACGACTTCTTGCTATTTCACCATAATGATTTTTTAATTCTTCATCTTCTCCTACATTTTTTGATTTAAATTCTTCACTATTATAATAATCAGTAATGTATTTTTGAATAAAATTTTCATAATTTTCATCTGTAAATTTTTCATCTTCTTTTAATTTTGTTTCACTATCATCAAATTTAATTCTAATATCTCTATCTTTTTCTAATAATTTCTTCTCTAAATTTTCTATTGAACTTCTTATTGTTCCTCCTATTTTTTTTATAAATTCAATTTCTTTATCAGTAAAAACTCTATCTTGACCTAATGTATCTAAACATAATATTAATTTCTTTTCTTCTTTTGCAAAATCAGTTAATTGAACTGGTTCTTCAGTCCATTCAGTTAACATAGCTTCTAAATCTTCTAAATTATTAACACCATCTAAAATATTCTTATCACCTTCTTTTTTTTCTTCTTTTTTCTCTTCTTTCTTTTCTTCTTTTTTTTCTTCTTTTTTCTCTTCTTTCTTTTCTTCTTTTTTTTCTTCTTTCTTTTCTTCTTTCTTTTCTTCTTTTTTTTCTTCTTTTTTTTCTCCTCCTTCTTCTTCACCAGCTTCACGTTGTGCTTCTTTAATATCTTCAATTTTAGCTTTAATTTCTTCTTGTTGATCAAACCATTCTTTATATCTTTCATCTTGTTGTCCTTTATTTTCATTATATTCTTTTAAACATTGAATAGCACTTAAAAGTGAATTATAAGACATAGAAGTATCATAAGTAATATCTAAAGTATAATAACAACCTAATCTAGGTTCTCTAAAAAATTTCATTTTAGGTTCAACAACAACATCTTCAACTAAAATAGTTTTAATTTCCCTTTCATTACTTTCTTCTTCATTTTTAACTTCTTCTGGTTTTTTTTCAGCATTAGCATTTTCAGGATTAGGATTATTTTCTTGAGGTGGATTTTCTTCATTAGTTTGTGGAGGTTGTTCAGTTTGTGGAGGTTGATTTTGAGCATTACTACTACTTTGCATATTAAGTAAATCATAAGTAATTCCTTGATTAGGTTCAATATATTTTCCATGAAGGAAATCATGATCATTATTCCATGCAATATATCTTATTACTTGTGTTAATGGTTGATAAATATGACCAGTTTCATCATCATCTTCTGTTACTTCTTTCCTTTTTGGATCATATAATGCTATATAAACTCCAGTTGCATTTGTTAATATTTTTAATTCTTCACAAATATGATTGAAACCTAACCAGAAATCTGGACAAGTTTGAATTTCTTTTATTAAAGCTTCTTGATGATCTGAATATACTTTTATTTCCTCTTCTTTTAATTGATTTTTTGCTTCTATCATTCTATCTCTTTGATGATATTTCATTTTTAATTTTTCTCTCTTTAAATCATCTTCGTTGTATTTACGTAGAAGTTCTATTGATTTTGATTCACGAGTTAACCATTTTGATAAAAAGATTATTGGATTTTGAGGTTTTACACGATATAATTCTGTGAAACCTTTATTTAATGTTTCACATAATGTTGATTCTTTTAAATATTCTATTTCGGGAATGTAGGAATTCTTTTGATCTATTATCATTTGCTCTTTTAAACGAGAAAGTAAATCTGACATTTTTTAAGTTTTTATTAATTTTTTTTGGAAAGTGGTTATTATTTTATTAATATTTTTTTAATTGTTTTATTTTTTATATTTTTTTTATATTTTTTTTTTTATGTTTTATTTTTTTAATTATTAATATAAATGTCATTTAATATGAATGATTGTAAATTATGTGGTGGAAATAATTGTTTGGTAAAAGATTTTAATTCAAATTATATTATATGTAATGTTTGTGGAGGAACTTCTAAAGAAAGTGATTATGAAGAAATAAATGAATTTCCAAAATATTTTTCTCAAAATGATAAAATAATGGAATATATAAATATTCAAGATGAGAATCCAATCCCTCCAAAAAATACTAAACAAAAAACATCAAATACAACAAAAAAAGATATGAATCCAATAGAAACAAAAATAAATAATAAAATAGAAGATTTTTCAAAAAAAATGAATTTATCATCATCAATAAAAGATAAAGTAAGAGATTTAACAAAAAAAGTATTTGATTCAAAAAAAATAAAATTTAAATTATTAGAATGTATAATAGCTTCAGTAATATTTGTGGTATGTCGTAATGCAGATGAGCCAAAAACAATGCAAGAAATATCATCTCAATTAGAATTAGATAGAAGAGCAGTAAATAGATGTTTTAATTCAATAAGAGATATAATAGTAGAAAATAAGAATCAAATTCCTCAAACTGTATCTGGATTAATTAATGCATATTGTGATAAATTAATTGAAAAAGATAATGATAAATTAAAAAAATTATCTAATGAAATTGGAGATAATGTTTGTAAATATGAATTATTTGCTGGAAGAAATCCTAATACTATTGCTGCTACTTGTATTTTAATTGGTGCTAAATTATTAAAATTAAATATTGGAAAAAAAATTATTTCTAAAAAAGTTGGTACTACTGAAAATACTATTACTAATGCGTTTGGTGTTCTTAAAGATTATTTTGAATCTATTGTTCCTGATGAATATAAAAATGATATTCCATTATTAGAAGAAAATTAAAGTAAATTAATTATAGGTATTTATTTTAATAACATGTTCATAAATATTACTTATTTTATATATTCAAATTTTTTATTTTTTTATTTTTTATTAAATTATGATTATTTGTTAATAGATTATTATTTAATAATTTTTCAATTAAGATGATAATTACATATTTAAATATAATTCAAAAATTTGAAAATGGATTGTTTTTATTTTCAAATAAAGGAATTATTTTTTATTTAATATTTAATTCAATTTTAAAGTAATATTCCATCAATTTAAATAATATAAAAAATGAGTACATTCAATTGTTATTCTTATGAAATAAATAATTATTCAAATATTGATGATGATATATTAATACAAAAATTAAATGATGAAATTTGTCAAAAAGAAAGAAATAAAAAAGACTTTTTTTTACTTCAATCAAAATATAGAAATCTTCTAAATGAATTCCAAATATTATCTGATGCAAAACATCAGTTAGAAAAAGAATTTGATTTAAAAAAAGGAAATAATTTACAATTAGATTTAAAAAATGAAAATGAAAAATTATCAAAAGAAATAAAAGAAAAAATTTCATTGAATAATAAATTATATAATGAAAATGATACTTTATTTACAGATTTAGAAACTAAAACAGTAGAAAATAAGAAATTAAAAGAAAAATTATTTGAACAAGGAAATATTTTATCAAAATTAAATAGTGAGAATATTGAATTGGAAAATCAAATTACAGAATTAAATCAAACAAAACAAGAAAATACAAAAGACATTGAAAATTTAAATAATAAAATAAATAATTTAACTCAAACTTCAAATAATCAAAATAAATTATTAAATGAAACAAATATACAAAATAATGAAGTTGTAAACAATTTAAAATTACTAGAATATAATAATAACAATTTAAATGATAAATTAAAAATAAGAGAAGATGCTTTAATGAAAGCACAAGAGCAATTAAATAATATGAATGAAAGAATTAATCAATTAAATAATGATTATAATATTTTAAATGAAAAATATAAAAAAAATAGATTGCGTCATGCTAAAATTCATGATAAAATTGATAAAGAAAAAGCAAGACAAGTTTTAGTTAATGAGAATAATAAAAAATTAGAAGGTATTATTAATGACACAGAAGAAGAAACTAAAAATCTTGAAAATGAAAATAAATCATTTGAAACTGATTTACAAGAATTAGAAAATTATAATATATTTTTAGGAAAAGAATATGAAGCTTATAAAAGACAAATTTTAATATTAACTGAACAAAATGATAAACTTTCAAAAGAATTAGAACGTATTTTAGATAGAGATGAAGAATTATTAATGAATTTAAGAAGAAATGAAAAATTAAAATGTGTTGTGGATCAAAATAAACATTTTTTACAAAATGAACTTACTAATTTAAAAGTTTTATATAATATTGAAAATTTAGAAAATCAAAATAAAGAAATGAATTCTCAAAATAATTTAATTGAAAGTCAGAGCTCTAATAATAATAATAATAATAATATTGATACTTCTTAAAAAATAATTTTTTTAAATATTCATTTTAATTTAATCTTTTTTTTTAAATATAATTTTAGAATACTTTATTTATAACTTATTTATTATTATTAATATTTATATAATTATTAAATTTAATTATTATTAATATTTGCTGCTTTATTAAAAGGAAAAGTATATGATTCTCTATTTGAATTTGAAGAAAAATCTTGATAATTATCTTTCATAACAACAAAATCTTGATATTCAACTTGAACATTTTTTGCAAGAACATAATTTAACCAAATACAAATTATACCAGTTATAATTATAGCAAATCCTGCATTTTGTAATTGATTATTTTGTGAAGGAACAATATATAAAAAACCAATTAAAATATAAACCATACCTCTTCCAAAATAATTTGATAAAAATGGAAATATATATAATAAATAATTATGAAGAATATAAGGAGAAAATTCACTTAAGAAATTACATATAATAAATATTATAGAATATATTTGAGTTATTGTTGAGCAATAATTTTTTGAAAAATTATTAATAAATTTCATTAATGAACATCCTAAAAAGTAAATTACAATAATTGTAATAAAAATTTTCATTAATTTTATTCTATTCTTTTTAAATATTTCAATTATATCAATCATTTTTTTATTAAATAATTTTTTATTTGAATAATTTCAAAATTAAGCATAAAAAATATATTTACATAATATATTATAATTAATGTCAAAAAAAAAAAATTTTGATAAAGATAATGATATTATTTATAAAAAGAAAAGAATAGTAGCATTTTCAGGAGGAGATATAACATTTAAAGATGTTGAAGGATATAGAAAAGATGTTGTAGATGTTAAAATGGGAAGAGAAGTAGTTTTAGATAGAATGGAAAAAAAAATGAGATTATTTGATATTATAAAACAATATGAACTTTTTTTTAATCAAAAATTAAAAATTTATGATAAAAAATATATTAATGAATTAGTAGAATTATTAGATAATAATGATATTGATTATTTAGATAAAAGAATTAAATTAATTGAAACAAAAAAAACATTTCCGTTATTTAAAACATTAAATTCTTTTCAAAATAAAAAACTATTTAGTACAATTGAAAATAATGAGAAAAAATATATGAGTAAAACTTCTAATGGATTTAATAGAAAAGGAAGAAGATTTGAAAGAAGAGTTACAACTAGAAGTTTACTTTCACAATTTGATAATTCTAGTCAAAAAGATGGATTGGAGGCTTTTAATAAAGCAATTGAATTTGAAAAAAAACATTATTATTTAAATACTTCTCCAAATTTAAGTTCAAATCAGGAAAAAAATTTATTTTTTAATAAAATAATAAAAAAGAAAAGTGAGAAGATAAATATGAAAAAAGATGAGGAAGAATTAATTGATTTTGAAAGAAATAATTTAAAATTTAATTCTATTAATAATACTTTAAGACGATTATCTTTTTTTTCTAAACCAAATCAAGAAGATAAATTAGATAATAATAATAAATTTAGTTCATATTTTGAAGAAAGTTTAGGAGAAAATTCATATATTTCAAAAAGAATTAGAAATGAAAAACATATTCCAAAAGGAGAACCAATAAAAACTCTAGATATTATAAAAACAAATCCTATTATTTTTAAAAGACCTTTTTCAATGCTAGGTGATTATTATAAAAGTCATAAATTCATAAAATATTAAAATAATGCATTTAGTATAATTTAAATATATACAATTTGGTTCTATTTTGTTTAATTTATATATAATCTATTTTTATCATAGAAAAGTATTAAAATTTATTTTTTTAATATTTTTAATGAATTTAAAATAAAAAATTAATGAGTAGTAAAGAACATAATTCTTCTTCTCATAAAAAATTACATTTGAAAGATTCATCAAATGATAAAAAAGCAATAAATCCAAATTTTGCAAATAATTTAAAGGATGATATAATAAGTTATTCATATAAAAATAGTTCTTCTTTAGTACAAAGTAGTTTAGATAAATTTAATGATAATTATTATACAAATTTTATGAACGACTTATTTGGAAATGAAGAACATTTAACAAAATCATTATGTGTTTCTCCTCTTATTAAACCAAGAACAACTAATAAAATTATTAGTAGTAAAAAATATTTAAGTAAATGTGAAAAGAAAGAATCAAGAAGAAGTTTTTTTAATTCTAATGTTAGGTTTAAAAACCACAATAAATCACCTGATAAAAATAATAAAAGAAGTAGATTTATAAATCATAATGAAAATAGTTTCAATAGAAATGATATGATAATATTAAGTGATAATGTATCTAAAATTGGTTCTGGAATTAAAAAAATGAAAAATAGGAAAAAATCAAGTAAAGAAATGAATATATTAAAATGTATTAATAATATATCATATATTCAAAATGTTGAAAATGATTGTACTTCTGAAAAAAAAGGAGAAAAATATGTTTTAGAAGAAGAAAAGAAAAAAAATATTTTCTGCTGCATTAAATGTTAAAAAAAATTAAAAAATCCTTTTATAAATAAATAAATGGTAATTATTAATGATATATATATAAAATATAAAAAGATATTTATTCTTATAAATTAAATAATAATTAAATTTTAATTTTTGTATTTAATTTTAATTTAAACTTTATAATTAATTTCCTCAAAAGGTTTATTATAAAATTCTTCAAGATTTTTATATTTAGTATTTCTTTTCTTATAAAATAATACATAAGCATTTTTTGAAACAATATTATTTTCATCAATTAAAGAAACAGAAGAATCATTAAATTCATACCATTTATTTTCATAAATATTTTTACAATAAGCAAAATAATGTCCTCCATCTAAATTTCCAACATGATTTGAAATTGCAAATAAATCATAAATATTATCACTATTTTCATTTTCTTTATAATGAATAAATTTTTCCATATCTAAACCTTCAATTGGGAATTTAACTAAATTTCCTAATTTATAATTATTTTTAAATCTCTTGAAATGAATTAATAATATTTCAGGACAAGTATAAATTTCAATTTTTTTTTTTGCTAATTGATGTTCTTTACATTTTGGACAATACCATTTATTTTCTTCTGTTAATTGTTCTAATTTTCCAAAATGTTCTAATAAATTTGTTAATTCAAAATCTGGTCCATCTATTTCATTATTAAATGATATTGGTTTAGTAATTCTTTCTCGTAAATAAAAACTATTTATTTTATCTAAATAATCTGGATACCATACAATATTAAAATTCAATTGATAATCTTTTATTGTTTTATTATCTATTAATTGTATTTTTTCTATTTCTTCTTTTATTATAAATTTATCTTTTGATAATAAAAGTATTTTTCCTAAATTTAATTCATCAGTTGAAATATTATTTTCATTCTCATTTTCTTTAAATATTAAAGATGAATTTTTGTAAAATAAAAAAAAAGGATATTTTGTTTCTTCATGAATTGAATATGTTAATTTAAAATCTGGATTATTATAATATTTTTCAATATTTAAAGCATATTCTTCAAAATTTTTTTCCATAAAATCATTATTATTTTCATATATACCAATATTTAATTTTGCAAAATGATGAAACAATTCTTGATTATTCCATTCTTTATTAATATAAAAAATTTTTGGAGGATTAAAATGATCTTTTGGAATATAATTATTTTTTGATTCATCATTTAAAAATGTATTTTCATATGAATAATTATTAAATATACATCTAATCCATTTTTCTTTATCAAATTCTTCCTCTTTTTCTTCATAATTATTTTCTTTTTTATCAAATTCTTTTGCTCTTTCCTCAACTAAATCATTATTATTTACTATTTCATTAAAATTTTTTTTCAATTCATCTTCATTATCTTTTCCAAATACGATACTTTGAATTTGATTAAGGACAATTTTACTATTAAATTTAATTAATTCATCCATTGTTTTATATTTTGATTCATCAATTAAAATTGGTATTTGATCTTCTTTAAGGAAATACATTTCAAAAGTATTTACTCCACAATGTAAAATATAATTTATTTTTTGTCTAAAATTTTTAATTGGTGTATTTTCTTTTATTTCAAGTTCAAAATTTAACATTCTACAAGGAAAATCTACAAATAAGAAATAAATATCAATTGTATTTGTTTTTTCATTTTGAATTTGATTAGTTAAAGGTAGACTAATAATACTATAAGGATCAAATGTATTTGAAATATTATTACAATTTTGATTAGGACAATATAAAATTGATTTATATATTCCATAAAATAAATCAATAATTATTGACTGATTTCTTGCCGAAAAAATCTTTTTATAATAATTAAATTCTTCATTATCATTATTAAATTTCATATTATCATTGTTTACAATATATGGTTTCTTTAAAACTTTATTTAAATCTTCATGTAAAGTATCTATTAAACAAGATAAAAGTTCTTGAGAATCTTGTTGTTGATAACCTTTAAAAGTATATCTAACATCTCCAATAATTTCTTTAAAATAATTAGGTTCAATTGAATCTTCTGAGCCATACCATAAATGTTTAACTATTTCAGCATATGCTTCAACTAATTTTCCTTGACTTCCAATTGGATTATCTTTATTAATAAATTTTTTATAAGTATCACTAAGGAAATAATTTGTTAAAATATTACAATTTGATAAACATTGTAATGCTGTATTCATATAACAAGTATTACCAATATTATTTAATCCAACTAATCCATGTTTATTATTTTCTTTATTTAAAGGTAAATTTTTTAAATCTTTTTTTTTTTCCTCATAATAATTTGTATATGAATTTGAAGCTGCATTTTCAGCTGGATTATAGTAATTATTTGAAAAATTATTATTTTGATAATTATAATTTTTTGCTTGTGAAATTCCTGTATCATCTTCTTCAATATCCATATCTGTTTCAATATTATTTAGGAAATATTCACTTTCTTTACAAAATTCAATAACTAAAACTGAGAATGGTAATTGAGTTATTTGAAATCTTTCTGCTAAATGTTTAAGATATTGACTTGCATCTACTTTCTCATTATTTTTGATTTTTTCTAAATTATCTAAAAAAACATTTCTAAATTTATTAAATGTGTCATCAATAATTAAATGATAAAAATTAAACATATCTTTATTTAATTCAGTTAATCCTAATTCTTCTTTTAATTTTTTATTTGAAGGACTATTAAAAATATCTAAAAAAAATTCATTTAGTTCATTATCACAAATTAATTCTGGAATATAAACTTGATAAACTTTTATCATTGAATTGTTTAATAAACTTTCTTTTCTAGGAATTAAAAAAACAGTAAATTTTTTAAGATTTTTATCAAGTTCTTTAATTTGTAATACTCTATTTCTTCTTGCAGTTACTTTTATTGGATTTTTACATCCAAATCTATTTTTAAAAATATCATAACTTTCTTTTGCAAAAATTTTATAATCTTTTTTATTAAATTTCAAAAAGTTAAGAGGATAAGATTCTTCATTGACGAGTGTATATTCATCATTAGGTATTATTATATCATCATTATTAATTTCACCAGGATATAATTCAGGTTTTAATTTTAAAGTAATAGGTTTCATTTTAATATAAATTTCTGGAGTTCTACAAGTTTTTTTTACTGTTTTATATCTCACATAATTTTTCCATTTTTCATACCATAATTTACTAACTATAAATAAATCTTTATCTTTATGAGATACCATTTGTATATCTTTTCTATATCTAATTTCATTTAAATATATTTCTCTAGCTTCATTAAGTATATTTGTTGTTTCCTCATTTTCACCTATCATTGCTTTTTCTGCTAAATCTTTATTATATCTAAATCCTTTTTTATCTACTAATTCTTCTTTATTTTCTTCTTGATTTGATTCTTTATCCAAATCCATATTTATATAATTTTTTGAATTCTTATTTTTGATTAAATAGTTAAAATTGATATTATTTAAAAATTATCTTTTCATTTAAATAATTCTGATATAAAATAATAATATTTAAAATAATTTTTAAAATAATCATAAATAAACATTTAAATTTTAGAAGATGATATAATTTAAAACAAGTTCTAAATATGTTTAATTATTATATAATATAATTTAATTTATAAATTTAAATTTTTTAAAACTCATTGATTAATTGGAGATATTATTTATTGAAATAAATGATATTCTACTTATTAATACATGTAAAAAAGATATTATTTTATTTCCGTTATAAATCTATTCTTTTATTTTTGTAAATTTATATGGATTATTTACATTGAAACTAGTTTTAAATTTTCTTTGAAAATCTAAACATCCAAAAGGACTCTTATTAGATGATTCAAATTGATTTTTAAATTCTTCAATATCATCTTGTTCTTTAAATTTACTACTGATCAATCCAGTTAATAATTTTTTTTCTTTTTTTTGAAGAGAATTTGAATTATCTAAAAAAATTTTTGATGCTCCATTTTTATTTTTTATATATTCCATTTTTGAAATTAATTGATTAGGTGATTTCATAGGACTTTTAACTTTAATTTTATTTTTTCTCAAATAACTATAATGATTTCTAGAGGTATAATTATTATTTAATTCTTTTAATTCTTGGATTTTTTGGATAATATTATTATTATTATTAATTTCTTTATTTGTAGATTGAATAATGTTTTTAAAATCTAAAATTGGATTATATATTTTTTTTATATTATTGATTTTATAATAGTTAATATTATTTATTATAGGTTTTTTATTTGAATAATTGATTTCTTCTATTATTTCATTTTTAGATAGTAAATCAGCACATTTTTTATAACTTTGAATAGATGAATCAGAAAAAGATCTTTCTAAAGTTTTTGTTATAATAAATGAAGGAGATTCCTTAATTTTGATTTCATTTTCTTTATCATTTTTCTCATTTTCAATTTCTATTGACATTTAATTTTTATAAAACTGTAAAAATAAATAAATTTAAAATAATGTTAATATAAAAAATTGAATAAATATTTTATATTTTTATAAATATTTGAAGGATTATTTATAATATTTAATCTTTTTAATCTTTTTAAAATAATAACAAAAATATTGTTTCATTTATTGATTATTTTGAAAACATCTTTTTTGTTAATAATAAATTTTATTAAAATACATAATTGATGTACCTTATTGATTATTTTATCTTTAAATTTATAAAAGTTAAAAAATATCATTATGTTAAAATCTTTTTTCAATTTCTGAATTTTTATATAAGTTTATTTACTATTTTAATTATAAATTTTATTTTTGAAAATTATTCTTATTCTTTTAACATTAAAAATACATTTTGATATTAATTTTATATATTAAAATAGTATTTTTTGCCAAAAATAGTTAGTTAGTTAGTTTAAGTCCGGCAAGCCGGCTCATATTTTATATTAATTAACTAAAAAAAAGAGAATAAAAAGAAACCCAAGCATCTTTTTGATTTTCCCAAAAATATTCCATTTAAATATTATCTTATTCATCTTTTTTGTTGTGTTCTCCAAATTTAATGTATAATTCTTTAATAAATTTTTTAATTTCTCTTATTCCTTTATTATCCTTTTTCTTTTCATCTTTTTTTCCTGAATAATTCTTAGAATAATAGAAATATTCTATACTTTCTAATAAACTTATAATAAAAAAGTAGCGGAGAGTGGTTTCGATCCACCGTCCTCTGGGTTATGGGCCCAGCACGCTTCCACTGCGCCACCCCGCTTTCTATGCATTAATCATTTAAATATATATTTATTTATTATTCAAAAATTATAAAATTAATAGTATTGAATCATTTTCTATTAATAATTTTTAGTTCAAATTAAAAATGCTAGCATATTATTATTATTTATTAAAAAAAAATAATATTTTTAAATAAAATATTTATTATTTATTATATAAAGATATTAAAAATACCTTTTATAATCTTTTAAAAATTATTTTAATATAATAACTCAAATATTCATAAAAAAATAAAAAATAAAATCAAAAATATTTATTCAGTATATTCAAAAGTAGATAATTGTCTTCCATAGAATAAAATATTTACTGTTTCTTCTTCCTCAGGAACAAATTCAACAGTACTAACAAAATTACCTCCAGTAAAGAAGAAAGTATTAGTACAAGCAACATAACTTGTTTTTTTATCTGGATCATCAATATTTAAAAATAATTCAATAATATTTCTATCAACTAAACCATATATATTATATCTCCAATTTAAATGTTCACTAAACATGTGAATATGATGATTAAATGCACCGAAATTTTTAACAAATTGAACATTTGTATGTCCTCTATCAAGATAGAAAATAGGACCATTATCATGATAACCAATTTTTAAATATTCGTCTGGAATTGATCCTCCTCTAAGTAACATATAAAAATGAGGTACTTTTTCTTCACTCTTTACTTGAAAATCTAAAAAGAATTCAAATGCCCCGTTTGCTCCTTCTGAAAAGTCAATTATTCTATTTGGAGAACTCCATTTTAATAATTCTATTGTAGTAGGAGTAAGAGTCTGAATAGAAGGAGAAAAATTAGCATGATTTAATATTGGTCTTTGTTTTAATGTTAAGAATTGAACTTGTCCATTTAAGTGGAAGTGACTTAAGGAAAATTCTCTTGGAATTGTCATTGAATGTCTCCATGGATCTGTTGGTACAAGTCCTGAATATTGCCAATTTGAAGCCCAAGTAATTCCAGTTATTGTGTCATAACCATCTTTAAGTTCATCTTCAGTTGGATTCATAAAATAAAGTTGCATTGCATAAAAATCTTTTCCATAATCAAAAATATTTAAATATTTATGTGTTTGTTCAAAAACAAAATCATCTGTAATTACTCCATTTTCCCTATGGAATTGTCCTATTACATACCATGTTGATGAACCACCTAAAAATGCTCCTGGATTAATTGATACAAATAAAACCCAATATGAACTAGCCTCTCCCTCTCTTTGTTCATTATTTTTTAAATGACACATATTAGGACATTCATATTGATGACCTAAAAATCCACCAAATGAATATGAACCTTTTCTATCAAAATGAACACCATTTTCTGATTCATAGAAATATATTACATATTGTTGACTTTCTGTTACTGTCATAATAAATCTTTTATCCTCTACAGAATCAGAACTTTCAGCAGTTGATTTAGCAGTGGATAAATATTTAATAACTTGAGGATCTCTAAAATCTAATTGTTCTCCTCCTTCAGGATAATAAGCAGTAGCAACTGGATTAATAACTTTACCTCTATATTCAGTCTCAGTATCTGGAGTTATAAAAGTAGTACCTTTATCTATTGAAAAACTCAACCATTGGTTTTGGTGATGAGAAGTATCATCATAATTATATGTCCACATGGCAATAATCCTTTGTTCACTATCAACATCATTTGTAAACAATCCAGATAAATTTTCAGAGTCAATAAATATTGAACCTGAAAAAACACCATCCCTTCCATTAGGTGGTCCAATAGCAAGAGGTTGTTCTTTCCAAGTATTTAAATCTTTTGAGATTGCATGTCCCCAATATAAAGGTGTTCCCCATACATTTGCTTGTGGATTATATTGAAAATATAAATGCCATACATTCTCTGTTTTATCATAAAAACAACCATTTGGATCATTGATCCATCCATAAGTTGGTGTGAAATGGAATAATGGTCTGTTGATTGTGTGGTTTCCATATTGAAATCTTACTGGACCATATGTTTCTACTTTGTTTACGTTCTCACCTGTATATTGAGTTATAATGAGAGGAATTAAGAATAAGAAAAGTAACTTCATTTGATTTGTTTATATTTTTATTTTTATTTGGGTTTTATATTTTTAATTGAGATTTTTTTTATTCCTAAAATAGGCAATATTTCAATTGTTTTTTGGAGAATTTGATTTTTTTATAATTTTTTCTGCTTTTTTTTGTTGAGATTTTAATATGAGATTTTTATTTTTTAATTTTAGGGTTTTTTGATTTTTTTTTAATTTAGAATTACTATTATTTTTAATTCAGAAATTAGAGATTCATTATATCAAAATATTTTTGATTTTTTCGTTTATAATGATAAAAATATAATTTTTTAGGATTATATTCTTTTAATCGATTCAAAATACGCATTCCTTTTTAAAATTTTTAAATTCAATGTTAGGGAACATTATAATTTTATTATATATTATAAATTAAAAAGAAATTGAGTTTTTACATTTAGAGAAAAACAAAAGAAAAAAAATTAAAAATATATTTTTATGAAATACTTTTTGTAATTCTTTTAAAAAGATTAAATTAAGTATAAAATCTATTTATTTTGGAAAAAATAAAAAAAAAGCACTCTTCTCCTTTTATATTTACATTTTTCATAAGTTATCGTTCTATAAATAAAAAAGTATAAATTCTTTATGGTATTTAAATCCATTCTAAGTAAATATAGATTTAACAATGTAAAAATTATAGTATTTTCTTTCTTAATTTTTATTAAAACGAAACTATAAAAATAGATTGATTATTGTTTTTGGAGAAAATAAAAATAAATTGTTTTATGATAATTTTCTAATATTCGTATGTTAAAGTTAAAACAAAAATCTATTTTCAAATTTTTGACTTATTTAAAAAAAATAAATATCATTAAAAAAATTTTTTTCTTTGTGATTTTGTATTTGCAGAATTTGATTAAAATAATCAATTAATGAATCATATAATAAAATTATAATTAATTATTTTTTATTAATTATTATTAAAAAAATTAATAATTTTTAAAAATTTTTTGAATAAATTTATTAATTAAATAATATTCAAAATGTAAATAAAAAATTCATTTATTTTTATTTTTTTTTGGTCTATTTATATATAACTTCTTTTATTTAGTGATAATGAAATTAATGAAACAAAATTAAATTAAGAAATATTATTTAAGTAAATTAATATAAAAATTGTATCTTGAATCATTTGAATTTCTTTCAAAAACCATATTTTATTAGGTGATTGTATAATTGAAAAAATTCATAAAATATATATTTTATGAAAATATATCAATATAGAATAAATATAAAATAAATTTAATATAATATAAAATATAATATTAAAATAAGAAAAATTATTTGAATTTAAAAAATAATTTTAGATATAATAA
>JAEEGK010010747.1_pt1 | contig 21078 bp, 23 predicted proteins | sample 8958771 | NCBI WGS metagenome assembly JAEEGK01 (sample SAMN16246547, study PRJNA631951) | gut metagenome | biome: gut microbiome; feature: rumen; material: SC-attached | host: Bos | place: Iran: Karaj | collected 2018-10 | reverse complement strand
TGGGTGGGACGGCTGCACCGTCCCCCTCAATCCAGGTTTCCCCAAAGACGGCAGTTGGAACGTCCGCTGGGAAGGTCTCAAAAGAATGCAATAACAGGATTGTCAAAGAGGATGCTTCAAATTGAAACATCCTCTTTTGTACACTTAAATCTTTAAGAGCTCAATACGTCTTCGATTATCCTTCGGCTTCACTGCGAAATGCAGCCAGCAGACGTTTCCATGCTGCTCCAAGAGCAGTTCATCAAACTCCTGTTTTGTCCCATCAGCGATATCCAATAAGATAGACGCATAGCGTATGGCCTGTTCGATGCCATAAGTGTGAATATCTACGGCACAGCCCGTCAGGTGGTTGGAGTTAGCAGCGCCACCAGCCAACTTATTCACCGCTGGCGATCGATAACCGCTATTAATGATGATCGGCTCAACGTTCTTCGACGTTTCATAATCCTCACCTGGTTCCAGGCAATACAGCGTGTTATAACTGTATCGCAGATCCTCCAGCCAATTCTCACAGATACGCTTCAAGTTCTCAATCACTACATGACTCGGAATATTCCCATCCGCAGTCTGATGCTTGGTCTTTGTCAACTCCCCGTGTAATTGTATCATGGCTATCATCATTTGCGTATGCGCAGGCCACTTGTGAGGGTCTATGTATGAAGTACAACCCATCTGCCCTTGAGTTTAAAGGATAATCCATATCTTCATCTTTGTGACAAGAAGCTATAGTAACTGCAATTAGCAAATATGTAAGAATTCTACCTGAAATTGTAATAAATCTTTTTGTCATACTTAAAGTTATTGTACTTCCCTAGAAAAAGTTGAATGTTTTTTTTTAACCCTGCCATTGGTTGAATGAAATAGTCACGGGGACAGATACTTAGGTATGACGGCTACTATGACTCAGGCACCTGTCCCCACGGCTATCATGTCCCCACGGCTATCACATTAACTCGAAAGGGACTCGGTGAGTCATCGCTCACTCAGAACCGTCCCCCCGTGAGTCTACACCTTATTTTTCTTTCGTATATTTGAAGTCATTGCCTTCATTTGAGGTGGTAACGAAAGAACTACCATCGAACTCCCTTATGTCAATGCTACTTGTTTGTCCATCGTCAAAAGAAAACTCTAGACTCTTTTTATCATCAGATAATTTCCAATGTCCCTCAACTTCATATAATGGAGATGCACCATATTCACCAAACACAAAAGTCCCATCTCCCTTGAATTGAAATATCTCATTATTGTACACAAGAGTATCTTCACCGTTTACACTCATTGAGCCTGTTTGAATAGGATGTTTCCAAGTACCTATCAGATTTTCTTCACTAGGTTGTAGTTCTTGGCTGCACGCAAGAATAAGAATCAAATTTGCGAAAAATGCAAATATAAATACTAGTTTTCTCATAATAATGATCTTTAATTAGAGGACTCTTATTTGTTTTCTTTTCGTTTCACGCCTTCAAACCTCGCGAAGTCCGTTAAACGGGATCTGAAAGTATGACGCGACAAAATTACCTATTTTTTATGTAAAATCATCGAATATTCCGAACTATTTTCAAAAAAATTTGGAAGTTTCAGAAAAAGTACTTATCTTTGCAGCGTCAGTTAATTGAGGTTCATCCGACAAATGCATAGGTAATCAACAAATAAATGAGCCATAAGAAAGATAGCTAAGATAAAATCACTACCTTTGGTTACCCCTAACTAAAGCATAGTAATATGAATCCCAGCTATCTGTATCACGCCTTTGGTGTCCGCCACCAAGAATGTACCAAAACTGAGTACAAAGGTAATCAAAATATTCATTATATTCAGACACGTAAGGATGAATTGTGCTGTCCGGAATGCAAAAGTCGTAAGATTATCCGTTCTGGCAGCACATACAGGGATATACGGAGTGTTCCCGTTGGCCATAGAGAAACAATTCTGCGAATGAAGGTACAGCGTGTGGAATGCAAGTCATGTGGTTGCATCCGCCAGGAGAAGATCCATTTTGTGACAGGCAAGCGAAGCTACACGAACAAGTTCGCCCGCTACGTCGTTGACTTATCCCGCATAGGCACCATCAAGGATGTTGCACTGTTCCTGAACATCTCATGGGATACGGTCAAGGACATCCAGAAGCGGTATCTCCAGCGTCATTACGGCAATCCGGACCTGAGCAAGCTTGAGTATATAGGAATAGATGAGTTCGCCGTGCGCAAGGGGCATGTCTATAAGACAATCGTGGCGGATCTTCTGACAGGACAAGTTGTGTACGTAGGAGACGGGAAAGGTGCCGATGCACTTGAGAAGTTCTGGAAGAAGGCACGCAAAGCAAAGGCTGCGATAAAGGCGGTGGCGACAGACTTGTCTGCGGCCTTCATATCTTCCGTGAGAGAGAATGCTCCAGATGCGACGCTCGTCTTTGACCATTTCCACGTTGTCAAGCTGATGAATGACACGCTGGACAAACTCCGCAGGCTGGCTTATAACCAGGAGGCTGACCTCATGAAGCGTAAGGTCCTCAAAGGTACACGATGGCTGCTACTCTGCAACGGAGCGGATATATATGACTCATGCCATAGGAACAGGCTGGAGAATGCGCTTGAGATGAACGCGCCGCTCATGAAGGGATACTATCTCAAGGAGTCACTCCGAGAGATATGGATGCAGGTGACGAAAGAACAGGCGCAGCAAGTACTCATGAACTGGGTAGAGCAGGCACAGGACTCAAAGGTGCCATTGCTGCAGAAATTTGCCATGACATTGATGGCACATCGCAGTGGCATACTTTCCTGGTACGACCATCATATCTCTACAGGGAAACTGGAAGGAATAAACAACAAAATCAAAACAATGAAGAGACAAGCATATGGATACAGAGACGAGAAGTTCTTTGAACTCAAAATCCTTTCTCTACACGATAAGACCTATGCATTTGTCGGATGAACCAGAAATAATTGAGAACCTTTTTGCTTGATCGGGTTCATACCACATTTGCATTTTACGAAGAAGGTGTTGAAATAACCCTTCCCTTCGTACAAATAGGACAGCGATTACATAAAAAGTGCAAAAAAGTAGAAGGATTTCTACATAATGTTAGGAGGTTTAACAAATCATGTGTAACTTTGCACATGAAATAGCTATAATCAAAATAGATGATGAAGAAAGATTGTCAAAACAGAATCAGAGTAGTGTTGGCCGACAAGCAAATCACTAATCGATGGCTTGCCGAGCAGATGGGCGTGACAGATATGACCGTCTCCCGTTGGAAGACTAACAAGATACAGCCCTCCATGCCTCAGTTTGTCGAGATTGCACGTCTTCTCCAAGTAGATATAAAAGACTTGCTGGAAGTGGATTTCGATACCTGGAGTGAAAAATAGCAGAAAATTTCAATTAATGAATTAAAGGCAATGACAATTATGGACGGATTCAAGAATATAGAGATAAAGAATTTCAGAGGTATCAACTACTTAAAGATTGAAGATTTTTCCCGTGTCAATGTGTTCCTTGGACAGAATAGTTCGGGTAAGAGTTCTGTGCTTGAATGCCTATTGCTGATGATGGGCATGTCTAATCCTGATTTGCCTCAGGCTCTTAATAGGCTGAGGTCACGCAATAACTATGCCGGTGTTGCAGATGCTCGCTATATGTTCAATAATTTGGTGCTTAGTTGCCTGCCTGAAATAACTGCAGAGTTGTCGAATGATGCGAAGCGCCATTTAAAGCTTAGACTGTCGTATGTGTTTAATGACAAAGAAGTGGCTGCTGAGCAGAATGGTCCTTTGCCTGTAACTGATACGATGGGATTAATTAATACGTTGGAAATGCTGTTTGATTTGACAGAAAGAAAAGAAACAAAGAACTATCGAAGTTCCTTGATGTTCAATCAAGCTGGTACCATTACAGGACGAGAGTTGGCAAAAGGCTATGTTGAAAAACAATTTGTTAGTCTTATTACATCAGACTTGTTGGTAGGAAGTCTTGTAAATGACTTGTCAGAATTGTTCAAGCGGAAACAAAAAGATTTGATTGTGGAACGTTTGGTCAATTTCGACAAGACTATATATACCATTGATATCCTTAATAATGATATATATATTGGTTTTGAAGGACTAAATGAACTTTTACCACTTGGTATGACTGGTGATGGTCTGCGTCGCTATCTGAACATCGTGGCAGCATCTGCAAATCCAATGACAAATATCATCTTGATTGACGAGATAGATAATGGACTCCACTATTCTGCCTACAAGAAATTATGGGAGGCCATCTTTGCTTTGGCAACGACAACAAACAAGCAGGTGTTTGTAACGACTCATAGCAAGGAAACCTTGTACTATCTGAATGAGATGCTGGAAGAGAAGACCGACTATCAGCAAGAGATGCGCCTTTATACTATAGAGAATACGAAGTTGAAAGGCCATCAGGCATATAAGCTGACTTATAATGGCCTGCATGAAGCATGTACAAACGATATTGAACTGAGGAGCATCGTGTTATGAGAAAGGATTTCAATATCTTTGTGGAAGGAGTTGCTGATGAATGTTTCTTCAAGCAATACCTCCGTCATGTGTTTGGTGAAAATACTCCAGACGAACGGATTGTAGTTCTCAAAGGTTGGGACAACTTGAAAACGGAAGCTTCGGCTCTTCGTATGCGTTCAATGACAGCAAATGGTGGCGTGAACCTTGTTATTGTTGATGCAGACAAGGATTTTCAGGCTCGTAAAGACGAGATTGCAAAATGGCAGCAGACAAACGAAGTGGAATTTGAGTTATTCCTCCTTCCCAACAATCAAGACATAGGAGCGTTGGAAGACTTGCTGGAGAATATCATCAATCCGAATAACCGCCCCATCATGGATTGCTGGGAGAACTACGAAAAAGAACTCGTCCAACTGGACATCCCTGGACGCACCCCTCCACCACTGACCACCCCTGCCAAGAAGACCAAAATTTACGGCTATCTTGAAGCATTGCTGTATGATTCGAAAAGTCAGAAAGAGCAGATTAAGGAAGTAAATCGCAACTACGAGAATACCCTTCACTGGAATTTGGACGCTGTGTATCTGGAGTCGTTAAAGGAGTTCTTTGTAGAAAAACTACAATAAAAGTCAAGAAAATGCCGATAGGAATAGATTTATTTAGTGGTGCTGGAGGATTAAGCTTGGGGGCGGAAATGGCAGGCTTTCAAGTTAAATTTGCTGTAGAAAAGGACAAAAGTGCAGCGATGACATATAGACATAATCATCCAAACACTTTAGTCTTGGAAGACGATATACATAATATTGATCCTTGGGAGCATTTGCTACCAAATGAGCATGTATCGATAATTTTTGGAGGACCACCATGCCAGGGATTTTCATTTTCAAATACTATGTCCAGAAATATGGACAATCCCAACAACTCTTTATTTGAGGAGTTTTTGCGGTTTGTTAATGAAATCCAGCCCGATTGGTTCCTGTTTGAGAATGTAGAAGGATTTGTTCATTTCGAAGAAGGCAAAATTTTGCATTTGGTTGAACAGCGCTTTAAGGATATGGGATATCAGGTATTTCCAAAAGTGCTTTGGGCTTCTGATTATGGAGTTCCTCAGCATCGAAATCGTTTCTTTATGGTTGGCAATCGACTTGGAATAAAGTTTGAATATCCAAAGCCATTTGGAACAAAGATCACGGTCAATGATGCAATTGGAGATTTGCCAGATCTTATGAATGGTCAGCAGGTGGATACCTTATCTTATAAGCTGCCAGCAAACAAAGCTAGCAAATATGCAAGGATAATGCGTAGGGGTTCAAAGCGAAGTTGCCAAAACTATGTGTCACGGAATGCAGATTATGTCATTGAAAGATATCATTATATTAAACAAGGAGAGAATTGGGAGGCAATTCCTGATGAATTAATGCAAAATTATGCGAATAAAGCTAATTGTCATAGTGGCATATATAGACGCTTGAGAGCTGACGAGCCTTCTGTGGTTATTTCGAACTATCGGAAAAATATGTTGATTCATCCTTCCCAAGACAGAGGATTATCAGTAAGAGAAGCTGCACGTTTACAAAGTTTTCCTGACACCTTCCTTTTTGAGGGATGTTTAATGAGTATTCAGCAACAAATAGGGAATGCTGTACCACCACTATTGGCAAAAGCGGTTTTTAATCAAATCTTATCACTATTGTAATATAAATATTTTTATGTGGATAGAAACAAAACTAGAAGAATGCATGCACAATAAACTCTCTAACGAATTTAATAGTAGAGAGGCTGACAAATATTATAACCAATATTGTTCGGCAAGGACTTTTTTGGAAGAACAAATCTTTCCGTATATCCCTATGGTAGAGTCGGGATTGACAGATCATACCGAGAAGCATATCGAAGATGTCTTAAAGAAAACTTGGCTAATTTTGGACAAGGAGATTGATTTGTTTAATGCTGCAGAATTGTATTTACTTTGTATCTGTATTTTATTCCATGATTGTGGAAATATTCATGGTCGTGACGGGCATGAAAAGAAAATAGTAGATATTTATGATGAAATCGTTGGGTCTGTTTCTTCTAGATTTCAAGAGAGGAAATTAGTATTATCTATTGTAAAAGCACATTCTGGAGAGTCAAAAAAAGGTGATAAAGATACCTTGATAGAAGTGGCAGAAACCAATAGTCTGTACGATAAAGAAATCAAGCTCCGAGAAATAGCTGGTATTCTTCGTTTTGCTGATGAGCTGGCAGAAGGCCCACAACGGACTTCGGATTATATATTAAAGCATAACACAATAGAAAAACGAGATGGCTCTAATCCTATAATAAAAGAAGAGTCTATTATATATCATAAATATGCTTCTGTAACAAATGTATATATTGATAAAGGAAATGGCAGAATTGCTCTTACATATAATATCGAGGTACCTGTCAAACAAATTACTTTTGCTAAATTGTTAGGTTTTATATACAAACGCATAGTAAAATTAGATTCTGAGAGGCGCTATTGTAAATACTATGCTCCAGCATTAGATAGATTTAAGCGTACTGAAGCTAAAATCAATATTTGCCATAAAGGTGAAGATATTATTGATATACCTCCTATTGAACTGGGAGACAAATATGCAATATTATCAGAATCAGTAGAGGATATTATATTATCTCGCTACCCCAATATCAATGAAAACACTTTAAAAACACTCATTAAAGAAAAAGGTTACAATTATGACGAAGAATCCATTTGAATATGAGGCTGCGAATAACTTAAGGCCAGAAGATATAATAGACTATTATATTGAAGACTTTAATTTTTCGAGATTTATACAGTCAACGAAAAATATCTTTCTAATTGGCGAGAGAGGCTCTGGGAAGACAATGGCATTGTTATATAATTCATTCCCGATTAAATATGCGATTGGAAAGAAAGAGGGAAGGGTGACGTTTGAGAAAATAGGAATCCATATTCCTTGTAACACCCCTCTTTTTATGAAAAAGGAATATTTATTAATTCCAGATGATTATAAAAAAGCTATCATCTGTGAACATTATCTTGTATTGTCAATTCTCTATTCAATTGCTAATACACTAAATGAGATAGAAGAGATTGTTAATGAAACAAATGATGTTAAAGAGAAATTGTATGATGAAATAGAGTATATATGGGATGTACAATTAGATAGGACATCCCCGACTTTCTATAATTCAATTATGAAGTTCGTGAATCGAGAGGCGATTTCTACTCAAAGAAAAATTAATGCTTTTGATTCTGACTCGTTTTATGAAAACGCCTTATCTTTTTCCTCATCAGTCTTGCCCTTCTTACAAATGATGAGAGAGATAAATCTAATGTCAGAAACGCACTTTCTCTTGATGGTTGATGATGCTCATGATATGAATGAATATCAAATTAAGGCATTGAACTCATGGATTGCATATCGTGACCATTCTCTGTTTAGTTTTAAAGTGGCAACTGTTAAGGTGGATAGGCCGACGCATATAACATCGACAGGTGGGTCAATCTTAGAAGGACATGATTTCATCACTGTAGATATGGAGCAAGCCTATCAAAACGAAGAAACAGACTTTTATAAATTATCAAAACGTATTGTCGAAAAAAGACTTCAGCGTATTGGGGTCTCCAGCACAGCAGAAGAATTTTTCCCCATGAATTCTTCTATGAAAAAAGATCTTGAAGAGTGTCGGGAAGAGGCAAGAAGAATTGGAATAGAAAAATATGGAGAAGAAAAGAAACATTCTGTATCCGATTATGTTTATAAGTATCAAAGAGCTATTTATTTCCGTAATAGAAAGGACAAGGCTAATAAGCCACCATATTCAGGCTTTGAAACTATCGTAGACATATCTACTGGTGTAGTTAGGAATTTGTTAGATCCATGTTACTGGATGTATGATAGTGTTATGAATACAGAAAAAAGTAATGTAAGATTCATAACACCACAAATCCAAACTAATATCATTATAGAACGAAGTCAAAGAATGTGGGATACTTTGCAAAGTGGCCTGGATAAGGTTGTTAATAATTGTAGTGCCGAAGATGCAAAACAGATATTAAATCTTTTCAAGAAACTAATGGAATTATTTGCAAAAAGGTTGAAATTAGATATTTCCGAACCAAGGGCAATAGTTTTTTCTATTTCACAAGTAGACTCTTTTCCGGAGAAATACGCTTCTATCATACATCTCTTGAAAATTGCTCAAAGGGCACAATATTTATATACTCGTATGGGTGTTGCCAAAGATAAAGGGAAACAAGAAATATATTATGTCCCTAATAGATTGTTGTTCCCCAATTTTGGTTTAGACCCCCACGGGCAATACGCCCGAGTTTCCCTTAAAACAACGGATTTGTATAATGCTGCATTTTACAATTCCCCAATTCCCATGGATTCTTTTGATGATAAAAATGAACCTCAACAATTATTTATAGATTATGGAGAATAATATTATTTTCATATGCCCAAGCTGGGAAGACAGGTCTTTGTTGGGATTCGAACAAGACTATAACGATGTAAAAATTAGCAAGGTAATCGCAATAAGGAAAGGACATCCTATTAATGAATTGGAGATTTCTGATTGTATAGATAAGATTACTAATATTTGCACTCAACAGGCAATCACCTACGAGGAAATTATTTGGAAGGATAATCCATCTAAAAATAGTGAACAACTGAGTTCATGCTTAAACAAGTTAAATACAAATGACATTGTACATATTGACATAACAACAATGCCAAGAGATATTATATGGACTCTTTTGTTTTTTCTAAACCAACATTCAAACCATGTGCTGATACGATATTACAAACCTGAATCTTATCATGACACATGGTTAAGTAAAGAACCATTATCGCCGCGTCTGTTACTAAAACATTCGGGAATTATCGAGCTTGGGAAACCACAATGTGTAGTAATAATAACTGGTTTTGACGTAGAAAGAACAAGACAGATAGTTTCTAAGTTCGAACCTCAAAAGGTCGTGTTGTGTATACAAAAGGGAGAACAATTTAATAATACTAATAGGAACATATCCTCTTGTCATGAATTAATTTGTAAGAATGTTGGGGTATCAGACATTTCTTTTGTTGAAATAGATAGTTATGGAGCTGACTTTGGAGAAAAAACAATAGATGATGTTATCTCATCTTTGTCCAATTTTAACATAATCATTTCCTCTTTTGGGCCAAAACCTTCTGCTATTGGAGTTTATATGGCATATCAAAAGCACCAAGAGGTTGCGCTTTGTTATGTGCCCTGTAAAGAGTATAATAAAGATTATTGTAAAGGAATAGGGCCTCTTTATACAATAGATTACAAATAGTTTAATCAAAAATATGCATTAATGCATTAGTAGAAGAAAAGTAGAACAATGACATACAACAGGGATTCACATATTAAATCTGTAGAAGACGTTAAGGCGTTCTTCAATCATCTTGTAGATGAACGTAAATTGAACTTTCATCCAGATGATGACTTTGCAGACTATATCAGCTATGAGGACAAGACGCCTTCTTTTACAAAAGAAGAGGTGTCTGTGTACAATCGTTTGATGGAGGAATCATTTGATGTATGTAATAATTATAATATGGACATATACGACATAGGCTTTGACGAATTAAGTCAAGGGTTGGGTTAAATTAACTTGAATTAGATAATTATGGCAATTCCTAAGTTCGAAGATTTTCTTTTCCCGTTTATGATGCATCTAACAGATCAAGACTCAAACAAGTCTGATATGGTGTCTGTTCTGAGTGATTTCTTTAATCTTTCAGAAGAGGATAAACAACAAAAAACGAAAGGAGGCACAAGCTATCAGATTTATGATAGAATTGGTTGGAGCCTTCAATGGCTTAGACGTGCCAAATTCGTAGAAATACCAGAAAAAGGAATTTGGAGGATTACCCAAAGAGGAAGGGACTATATGAGGAATGCCACGGATTTGCGCGAAAGCGATTTGCTGAAATATCCGGAATTTGCAGAGTATTCGGGAAGAAGGAATGAGAGAAAACGCCAACGTCTGTCACCCTCGGCAACCACAACAAGTGCCATAGTTACGCATAATGAGAATTGGAAAGAAATCGTTGAAGTTCTTAGGTCTGCCATAGAAGAGGCTTCTTCTTTCCTCCTATATGTAAACTCTGTCATTTCGTGCCTTAGGCTTTTGGGGTGGAAAAAATCGAATGGAACAATCCAAATAGAGTCAAACAACAGAGTCGATGAACAACAATGCATATTCTTGATACACGAGAACGATAAACGTCCTATACCCTGCATAGTTACAAAAAACAACAATGCAGATGCAATTGTTTCACGTGCAGATTCTATTGCATCGTATTTGGATGGCATAAATAAGTGTATCGGCATACTATTTGGGGAATGCATAGAGATATTTTTCAAAAATACGGAAGATAATAAACCAACCAGCATTGCTTCAATCGAATTGGATAATTCGGTTTTGCTGGGAGAAGTCTTGTGTAATCTCTTGGAGTATAATACGTTCAATTATCATAAACTTGTCACTTTCTGCATGCAGCAGTTTAAGCAAGTTCACAATGAAACAAATCTGTTAAACCGAGTGCAGGAGGTTGCTGCAGATACAGACTTTATATCGTCAAAAATAAAGGAAGTCCTTTTATCTGAAGGATACGAAGAATCTCTAATTTCAAGAGTTCTTTCTCCGCTATCTTTCAAGATAAGGATGAAATTGAAGGAACAACAGAACGTGAAAATAGAACACGAAGATAATGTTTCTGGAAAACATGACAACACTAAATTTTCACTTGACGGCAAAGCCTATTTAAACAAAAGAGCTTTTGTGTTAGCGGTAATTAAACGATTTGTAAATGAGCATCCGTATACAACATATGAAGAGTTAGAATCTCAATTCCCTTCTGAGACTCATAGTAAAAAGCGAGGAGTCATTAGACCCTTGAATGTTGTGAGAATGATTGGATAAAAGAAAATCCTGACTTGAAGAAAAGATATTTTCTATCGCCAGATGACATTATTCAATTACATGATGGAACAAGAGTGGTTGTAAATAATCAATGGGGAACACATTTCCCGAAGTTTCTTAAAATTGCTCAAACACTTTACTCTGTTCAAAGCGACCAGCCATATTCTGGAATAGATGATGCAGACAATTCTAATGTGGAACAAGGAAATCTACACGGAATTAGGATTTCTGCCGATTCGTTTTCTAAATTCAACAAAAAAAAATGAAAAAAAATATTACTTTTATAGATTTGTTTGCAGGTATAGGTGGCTTCCATACGGCGATGCACAGCATAGGAGCTCGATGCGTCTTTGCAAGCGAGTGGGACAAGAATGCCAGAATATCCTACGAAGCAAACTATAAGGATATAGAGCCGAAGCTTTTCAAAAAAAATAAAGATGGAGAGTACTTGGTAAGCATTCGTTTAAATACACGTTGTAGCAGTTGTAGTGTCGTTGTACCTTTGCAGTCGCAATAGTGCACACAACTACAACTGTTATTGTATCATGACAAAAGAAGAGTTTGAAGTATTACAATTGAACTTGCAACAGAGCGGCAAGTCTGTCAAGGATTACCTGCATGATGCAGGTGTCAATTATTCCACCTATAACTACTGGCGTAAGAAGATGACAGAGAACGTGTCGGCAAAGCCAGAACTGGCCCCTATCAGTTTTAAGCAACCTTCTGATCCTGTGTTTACGGGTTCCGTACCTTCTGGCGCAACGCTTCTGTTTCCCAATGGCCTCCGCGCCCACTTCGGCAGCGGTGCGGAAGGCGTCCTTCTGGAATTGTTGAACAAAAGCCTGGTGAGCCATGTTCTGCCTGAATGACACGATGCGCTACTGGCTGTGCCCTGGGAGGACTGACATGCGCAAGGGTATCAGTTCTCTCTGCGGTGTGGTGCACGAGAAGATGAGGAGCGATGTCCGCAATGGCGATGTGTTCATCTTCATTGGTTCAAGCCGCAAGCTGATGAAACTGCTCCATGCCGAGGACGGGGGCATGGTGATGTATGTGAAGCGTCTGGAAGCAGGGCGTTTTAAGCTGCCTGTATATGACGAGAACACGCAGAGCTACCAAATGGAATGGCGTGACCTTGTGGTTATGGTCGAGGGGATTCAGGAGTCTCCAGACCAGCGACTCAGGCGCCTTCGTGCACAGCGCAGGGAATATGTGGTTTAGCTTTTCTGAGATATTTACAACTTGTTGTTCTTTAACGTTTTATAGCACTTTTTCCTTGCTTTCATCGGATATTTTTCGTACCTTTGCACTGTATTTGAAAGGTACGGACAATGGAAGAAAGAGACATACTCATGCAGACAATAGAGTCGCTCAACGCCTCTATCCAGACATTGTCTGAGAGCCACAAGAAGGAAGTGGAATCCCTCAACGCACGCATCAAGGAACTGACGGCTCAGGTTGCATGGCTGAACCGCCAGCTCTTCGGGCGCAAGTCTGAGAAGCTCCCCGTCATCGATCCCAACCAGCTCGACCTCTTTGCCGGCATGCTGCCTGAGAATGCGCAGCAGATAGCCGATGCCCATGACGAGGCAGTGGAGAAAATCATTAAGACCAAGGAAGAGCGCCGTCAGGAGAAGAAGAACCGCATCATGATGGAGGACCTGCCCGTGCTGGAACAGGTGATCCTCACACCGGACAATCTCGACAGGAATCTCTACAAGAAGATTGGCGAGGAGGTGACACGTGTCGTGGAGCACAAGCCCGGCCAGCTGTACATCAAGGAAATCATCCGCGAGAAGTGGGGGCTGAAGGACAACACATCAATCGCCCCCAAGGGCATGAGCAGTGTGCTGATAGCCCCCATGCCACTGCTGCCCATCTACAAGGGCATAGCAGGAGCCAGCCTGCTGGCAGAGATCCTGCTGCAGAAGTATGAGTACCACATGCCGTACTACCGTCAGATCAAGCAGTACAGCCACCTTGGCATGAAGGGCCTGACGGAAAGCACCGTGGACGGCTGGTTCAAGCAGACAATGGAACTCTTGAAGCCCCTCTATGAGGCACTCAAGTCAGAAGTTATGAAGGCCGACTACGTACAGGCAGATGAGACCACCACGCCGGTCATCAACAAAGAGACCCACAAGGCTGCAAAGGAATACCTCTGGATGGTGAGGGCTGTGATGGAGCGGCTGACACTCTTCCATTACGACCAGGGCTCCAGGGCGGGAACGGTGATAGAGTCGCTGGCAAACAGATATAACTTTAAGGGCTACCTACAATGTGACGGTTTTGCGGGCTATGAAACAGCCTTCAAGACTAACCCCAACGTGCATCTTGTCAATTGCATGGTACATATCCGTCGTCACTTCGAGCAGGCACTCGACGAGAACCGCCCTATGGCTGAGCATGCCCTTGGTGAGATACAGCACCTCTACAAGATAGAGCATATGTGTGACGATGCAGGTCTGTCCCCCGAAGAGCGGAAGGCCAAGAGACAGGAACTATCCAAGCCCATCATGGAAGCCATGAAGCTGTGGATGGAGACAGAGGGCGTGAAGTACAGCGAGTCATCACAGACCGGCAAGGCCATCACCTACGCCTATACCCGATGGGACAACATGATGCGGTATCTGGAGGACGGAAGGCTGCTGCCTGACAATAATCTTGCCGAGAATGAGATACGTCCCGTCACGCTGGGCAGAAAGAACTACCTCTTCTGCGGTAACCATGAGGCTGCACAGAACATGGCGGTCGTCTGTTCACTACTGGCAACATGCAGAAACCATGATGTCAATCCCCGAGACTATCTGAATGATGTCATCAGCCAAATGCCCTATCATACAAAGGCATCACATGAGGAGCTGTTACAACTGCTACCGCATAAGTGGAAACTTACACATCCGAAATCTGTCATGACTAAAACTGCATGATATAGGTATCACATATAGGTACAAGAAAAATACAATAGCAGCTACAGTCGTTGGTGATTGTAGCTGCCATTGTTATAGTATATAGGTGTTAACACCTGTAGTTTATCGAATGCTTACAGTACTTGTACTTTAATGAAGATATAAACGACGCTTTGCCGTCAAATATTCCCGATTTTGATGTTTGCTGCGGTGGATTTCCATGTCAACCCTTTTCTGTTGCTGGACTGAAACGAGGATTTGAAGATACTCGCGGTACTCTTTTCTTTAATATTGCAAATATTGTAAGAGAGAAAATTAACGCTGGAGTACCGCCAAAAGTTCTATTCCTGGAAAATGTTCGAGGACTTAAAAATCATGATAAGGGTAACACCTTAAATGTGATTCTTGCAACACTTGAAGAACTCGGATACAACTATTCGTACTGTGTCCTAAATGCCAAGTATTTTGGCGTTCCACAAAATCGTGAACGTCTTTTTATCATAGCTTGGTATAAGGAATTAATTAACGTTGATGACTTTCGCTTTCCTCTTGGTTTGGACTCCGAAGGAAACACAATCTATGATAAGGCGAATTTAAAGAATGGCACTTTGCCAACAAAAGTTTCTGACATATTCGAACCAGATGATTCTATAGATGCCAAATTCACGATTTCTGATCGAATTTGGGAAGGTCATCAGAAAAGAAAAGAACGTAATCGACAGAACGGAAAAGGATTTGGGTATTCATTATTCACGTCTGAGAGTACATATACAAGCACCATTTCTGCTCGATATTGGAAAGATGGTAGTGAAATTCTAATTGACCAAACTGAAAAGGGTCTTAATCCAAGAATTTTGACACCAGTAGAAGCCGGCAGACTACAGGGCTACCGTATTATAGGAAAAGGATGGCAGCATCCTGAATGTGCGAACAATCAAAATTATAATGATAGCAATCTAGAGTATAAAATTGTTGTATCCAACAAGGAGGCATATCATCAATTTGGTAATAGTGTCGCAATACCTGTAATTAAAGTGTTGGCTAAAGAAATTGTCAAGCAACTTTTATCACAATTAAAGAAATAGCCTTATGAGTGATAGGAATTATATAGAGTCCAATCAAATTCTCAAAAACCTGAATGCCGTACTAACGTATTCGGTTGAGAGATATAAAAACGAGTTCGAGTGGCAAGAGATACACCTGACAACGGAATTTAAGTCCGCCTTAAAGTCTTATCTTGCAAAAAAAGGTGCAGACATCGAGTACTTCGAAGTTACGTCGATTGTAACGACCTCACGGAATTCCCAATGGATATTCATTGCAAATCAATGGTTTGCGATTGGTTCTTATTTTGTTGATTTCTGTACGGAGCTTTTGACATACCAGAACTATTTCCTTAAAATTTGCCGATACCTGAACAAAGGAGGGGAAGAAGCACAAGAGTATGCAAAAAAATTAAGAACATCCCCAACTGTTCTTGATAAAAATGATTTCCTGAGGGTTGCTTTAAGAGTTCTTGAAAGAGATTTTCCAGAAAACCCAGATTGTGCCAATGCTGCCAACTATCTTTGGAAGTTTGTGAGCGATTATTCTTGGTGGGCAGGAAGCAAATATGTAAGTAGAAGGGATTTTTACATTTCTGCTGTTCTTAACAGCCTAAATGTCGTAAATGCTAATTCTGAATTCTTAGCAGAAATCGTTCACTATTATGCAAGCAACCTCCAATTGCGTCTTCTGGTTGAAAATTTAAGCAGATTTACTATAAACGCGAAAACTAAATCGTATAAACCCAGCATAAGAGAGCAAGAGTCTTATAAGGAAGCTGAGTTGAAAGACGAAGATATTATACACGGTTCGACCAAACCAAGTGGCATTTCCATAAGTGCCGCAAGTTTAGAACGATTTAAATCAGAAATCTGATGGAAGGAATCTGGATAGTCAATAATGGCCATTTGGCTTTGAATACAAATGATGGGATAATCACTCCTACAGCAGAGGACATCTATAAATTTGAAAGTAATGGAGTCCCTGGCAAAGTGCGTGGTTATAACTGTAATATTCCAAGCCGTTCCTTAGCTGGATTGCGTTTTTCACGAATCGGAGTTCCTGTTAAGGCAACAATTGAACTAAGCCAAAACGGGCTAATTCAGTTCTCTGCGTTTATAGAAAAGAAAGGTGTTGTCGTCCCTATAGACATTGTTAACGGATGCCTTGTTGACCATTGTCTATTCGAGAACGTTTGGTATTATATCTCTGCCAATGCCGTTGAACTACAGGATGTGATTGATTCTACAAAGATAAATCATTGCGGAATTATTACTTTCAAACAATATCTGAAGCTGGTAGAACAGATCGCTTTAAAGAAGCTAAACTTCCTACAGAACAATGTAGATGTGGAACACCTAAAAAATCCCATTGATACCAAAGAGCAACCTCCACTTGAACTCAAAGCATCTCTATACCCATACCAAAGGACTGGCTTCTTGTGGATTAAGTATATGTTGTCTGAAAGCGGTGGATGCATATTGGGTGATGAAATGGGCTTAGGTAAAACGATGCAAGTCATTAGCGTTATTCTATCACACCAAAGCCAATCAGTAATGCCGACTTTGGTTGTGGCTCCTATATCTCTGCTTGCAAACTGGGAAAGAGAAATTTCAAAATTTGCTCCATCACTTAGAGTTAAAATACACCATGGAGCTTCAAGAATAAGCAATTATCGTGATTTCCTTTCTTTTGATGTTGTAGTTTCATCATACACTACAATCGTAAGTGACATTCACATGATGAACATGATAGAATGGGACTTGGTAGTTTTGGATGAAGCACAAAATATTAAGAATCCATATAGTCAAAGAACAAAGGCTTGCAAGGCTCTCCATAGGAAAACGTCCATTGCAGTTTCTGGAACGCCATTTGAAAATCACGTATCGGACATCTGGTCGTTAACGGATTTTGCATTGCCTCGATTGCTTGGTACGCTACAAGATTATAACGATGCAATATCGGATGATGTTGAGGGAGGAGAGCGTATTGAGCCCATTTTGACGCCATTGATGATTCGTAGGTTGGTTAAAGATGTCGCACAAGATTTGCCTGAAAAAATCGTTTCAAGCCAACCTATTCAGATGAGCGAGCAGGAATGTACTCAATATAAAGCATATTTGGATTCCATAATGGAAGACTTTGACGAGAATTCCGTAAATCTTGGAATGCTGCAAAAATTAAGAATCTACTGTACTCATCCGTTTGCGACAATGGAAGACGTGATGTTTGGCGATCCCTCAGAAGTTTCTATCAAATATCAGCGCCTTTGCGAAATTGTTGGTGAGATTGTAGACAGCAAAGAAAAAGTAATTGTGTTCACGTCATACAAAAAAATGTTTGATGTGTTCAAAAAAGACATACCGGCACGTTATGGTATAAAGTTGTGGTGTATCAACGGTGAGACACCTGTGGAAGAACGTCAATGCATTGTTGACAGATTTAATCAATTAACAGGCTCCGCTATGCTTGTCCTCAATCCTCGAGCAGCTGGAACTGGGCTTAATATAACGGGTGCCAATCATGTTATTCATTATAACTTAGAATGGAATCCATCACTTGAAGATCAAGCTTCTGCACGTGCATATAGACGTGGACAAACAAAGACTGTCTTTATTTATCGACTGTATTATAAAGATACTGTTGAGGAAATAGTTAATGACAGAATTGAGCGCAAACGCGACATAGCATCTCTTGCAATTGTCGGGAATGATGGCAAAAGTCAAGATAGAAAAGACATAATTGCAGCATTGAAATTAATACCGTCAATAAAAAATTAAAATAATATGGTAGAGAACAATATCAAAATTGCTCCTGATTTCGAGCTTTTACCAGATCCAGAGAGAATCGTTAACGGTTTAAGGGATACTGGCTACAATTTTAACACAGCCATAGCAGACATTGTAGATAATTCAATTGCTGCTTACGCTACCAAAGTAAACATAGACATCCAAATGGATCCTTCCATGTCCGTTAGGGTTTATATAGCGGATGATGGTATTGGTATGGACTTGGACGGCTTAAAGAATGCGATGAAGTATGGTTCTAAGGCAAGAGCCGAAAAGAATAGTTTGGGTAAATTTGGACTTGGACTAAAAACTGCATCAACAGCCTTTTGTAAGAAATTGTCCTTAATATCAAGAAGCAATGAGGGTGCGCCGTTACAAAAGGTTCAATGGGATTTGGACTACATAGGACAAAAGGGGAAATGGCTTTTGCAATTCCCTGAAATTGAGATTGATGAAGAAGAAGAACTTGAAGCCATCGCTAATGGAGCGCATGGGACTCTTGTCGTATGGGACAAAATAGACAGGCTGATGAAGGATTATAAGACCTTTAAGAATGCTCAAAAAGGTTTAGAGAAAATTCTTTCAGACCTAAGATTCCATCTGTCAATGGTTTATCAAAGATTTCTTGACGAGCAGGATTCTCGGGCAAGAAACGTTGAGATATGGGTTAATGGTGTTGCCATTCACCCATGGGATCCATTCTGTATCAAAGAAGAAAAAACAGAATTACTTCAAAACGAAGATGTCCCCGTGGAGATGCCTGATGGAACAAAGATTACATTCCATTTGGCTGCATATGTAATTCCAAAGAAAGGTGAATACTCTTCTTTGAGTGCAGAAAGAGAAGCAAAAGGAAGTAATGATTTTCAAGGTATATATGTATACAGAGAGAACAGATTAATACATAGCGGAGATTGGTTTGGTTTTCTAAAAAAGGAACCTCACTTTTCTTTGTTAAGAGTGGATTTCTCATTTGATTACAGGTTAGATGAACTTTTGAGTGTTGACATAAAGAAATCGCGGATTCTCTTAATCGGAGAACTGGCTGCATATATTATGGAGTTTTTAAGTGCTCCCCGTCGTGAAGCTGAAAAACGCTACCGTGAAAAGGAAACAGAAAAAATACACAAAACAAGTGAGGAAGCACATAAACCTTCGAATGAGAAAATAGATGATGCCGCCCCTGGAATTGTTGCGTCAAGCATTGACCCTATAGATGACGAAACAGCCAAAGTGACGAATCAAAATGGAACATTTACCAAGAGTATAACCATTCTCAATAACGTCGACCCCAAACAAGCTCGCGTCATACCTGTGCCAAGTATAACTGGGAATGCACTTTGGGAGCCATCACTTGTTGATGGGAAACATGCGGTAAATATCAATGAGAGCCATCCCTTCTACAAAAAAATATATGGGCCTTATTTGTCGCAACATGTAGTTGTTGAAGGATTGGACTATCTGCTTTGGGCTTTAGCAGAAGCAGAGAATTCAACTTGTAATCCTGAATCTATAGAAAATTATGAAGATATGAGATATACAGTATCAAGGAATCTTCGTAAATTGGTGGCAGATCTTCCTGACCCAGAATTAGATGAGGAATAATCTATGAGTAATCTTTGCGATAAGTTAAGGTCGTATACCGAAGAGGTCTTCTCCATGCCCTTTGAAATCAGCACTTTTTCAGAGGCTGGAGAGACCTGCTATACTTGTGCTCCAAAGAATGAGGATCAGTCATTTTTTGAGGTTAAGATATACATACATAATCGTATAAGAATTATTTCAGAAGTCTCTCCACAAAAACATGCAAGACCCCTATTGGAGACATACTCCAAAGCATCTGTCGAGAAAAGGTTTTTGTTCTTTGATTACTTCAACATGCTTGAAGAATTGGGAGCAAAAATCAAATTCCTTGTGAATGGCTCTGCCAAGTTTTCCGCTGAAAACTGGCCAACTGATTGGCGTATGTTTTCATGCCGCATAACTAAAATCCCGTTGACAGACGATAATGACTGGGCAGATGAATTTGATATACTTTCCAATTGGCTGAAACACACAATCAACCTTTTCTTTACTCTCCTAACAATAAAAGATGTTGACCCTTATACAGATGGTGATGCCTCTTTTTGTGTGCGAGAGTCTGTTGGAACAATGGGCTATTTGGAAGGCAACTTGACAAAAGTTACTGTAAACAAATACGAACGTAATCCTATAAATAGAGAACTTTGTCTGTCAAAGAAAGGATATTGCTGTTGCGTTTGCGGATTTAACTTTAGAGAACATTATGGTCTAATTGGAAAGAAATTTATCGAAGTCCATCATGTAATTCCTGTATCACAACTGGGGGCGAACTACATAATCAATATTGATGATGATTTAGTGCCTGTATGTTCAAACTGCCATAGCATGCTTCACCGAACAGACCCACCATTATTGCCTGAAAAATTAAAGAGCATCATCGAAGAGTCAAAAAAGAGTATCTTGATGGGTATGGTCTATTCAGGTAATGTTGAATCTGTTATAAGTTGTGGTAAAATTGCCGTTGGTCTAAAACACGATGAAGAACTTGCCCAACAAGTATCAAAAATAAAGTATATTCTTTTACATAACTGGCAAAATACCAATGCATTCTTATATAGAGTAGGTGTAAACAAATCGTTGGTGTCAGAAAATGATGTCCCAGCCCAATATCATAAGATTTATAAAAGTGGTGCTGCAAAATTTATTCTGTTAGATTTTGACAAAGATGCCAATTTGTTTTCTCCTGATTATGACATCCTGCATTTACAACCCAAAGACAGACATAAAAGATATTCTTTAGATTTTATATCAATTGACGATTTAAAGAGAAGCATATAATGCATGACGTACATACCCCACAACAACGCCAC
>JAEEGK010010742.1_pt1 | contig 21083 bp, 10 predicted proteins | sample 8958771 | NCBI WGS metagenome assembly JAEEGK01 (sample SAMN16246547, study PRJNA631951) | gut metagenome | biome: gut microbiome; feature: rumen; material: SC-attached | host: Bos | place: Iran: Karaj | collected 2018-10 | reverse complement strand
TTTAAATGCATCTTCTATATTAAAATCACATTTTGATACTAATTCTATTTTCTCTTCTTCAATTTTACTTTCTATTTTCATTAATTCAATTATATATTCTTTCATTTGATTTTCTTCAATTAAATTTTGATTATTTTGAATGTTAGTGTTGTTCATATCTGAAATATTAATATTAATATTATTATTATTTATATTAATAATTCTATTTGTATCATTATTATTATTATCTTTTAAATTTATATTGTTAAAATTATTATTTATACTATTTATTAATTGTGATTTTGTTAATGGGGATGAATTTATTGAATTTTTGTTAAAATGATTATCTCTTTCTGGTGTTTGATTTGTTGCAAAATTTGTAACTTTATAACTATTATTATATTCATTTTTAAATGAATTATTCTTAATTTCTTCTATTGGTTTTTTATTTTTTTTTATAGCTTGATAAATAATCTCAGGAAGTAATATTTTACTATATTTCCCTATAATACTATTATTTTTATTATTATTTCCTTTATCAAAATCTTTATTTGACAAATTTAAATTTTCATTATTTTTTCTACCTAAATTCAATTTATTTTCATTATAAAACACATTATTTTTTTTCAAATTAATATTATTATTCTCATTATTATTATTATTTATTTCTTTATTTTTTACAAAATTATTATTATTAATAATATCTTTTTTTTCATTTTTAAAATTTTCATTTTGATTATTTTCAAAATTTGAAATATATTGTTTATAATTAGAATTTCCATTATCAAAATATTCATTTTCTACAATGTCATTTTCACAATTTTTTTTACAACAAGGTCCTTCACAACAACAATTACAACAACCACAAATACAACATAATTTAGAAGGACATAATTTACTAAACTCAGGAAAACCAAAAAATTTATGAAATTCACATAAATCAATTCTTCCATCTTTATTAAAATCTAATCTTTTGATAATATTTTTAATATCAATATTAGAAAAATTAACATAATTTTTTTCTAAAAATTTTTTTATACAATCAAATGTTATATTATTCATTTTTTTAATTGAATGATAAAAATTATGAATATTATAATCTAATCTTGTTTTTAAATCATTTAACAAAGGAAATAAATTTCTTGAAAGTAAAATTTCTTTTTCTAATAATTTTCCTAATTCAAATTCAATTGATTGAGAAATTGTTTCATTTTTTGAAAAGTTATTTTTTTTAAATGAATTATCACATTGAAGAAAATTTAAAAATTCTATATATGAAAGATAATTATTTGAAACTTCATCATATGATAAAATAAAAAAATTTACTTCTAATTCATTTACTTTTATTCTTCTTTTTCTTAAAAAATTAATTATATCATATGAGTCTATTTTATTTTTTGATCCTTTATCTAAATAACGAAAAATTTGATATGAATCAAAGTCATTATCTTCTCTTAATAGTTGTCTACTTATTTCTATTGATTTTTCATTTTCTGATAATGTTAATAATATTTTGACTATTCTAGCCTCCGTTTCTATTGATAACATTTATATATTTTGTTTTTAATTTTATTATTGTTTAAAAATATTTATTTTAAATAATAAGATAAAATTGAAAAAATAAATTAAATTATATAAATAGACTTTTTTTATTTGTTTAATTTTATTTTTATATTCAAATTAATTTTTGATAAAAAAATAGAAATTTAAAATAATTGAGAAATAAATATATATTGCACAATTACACAATTTTATAAAAATGAATGAAGAGCAATCAAAAGAGATTAACATTAAAAATACTAAAAAATATATAATTAAAGAAATTAAAACCTTTAAAATAGAAATAGTAAATATTAGTAAAATATCAAAATTTCCATCTGGAAATATCATAATAATTACATCTAATCAAACAATAAATATCTTCGATAAAGATTTAAAGTTTAAACAAACATTAAACAATGAAGATAATTCACCAATAATTGGCATAACAATAAAAGATGATAATAATTTTCTTACATGGACAAATGATAAAATAATAACTACTTGGAAAAAATATTTAGATTTATTTAAAATTAATGAAATAATATTAAATGCTCATAATTTTGAAATATATGAAGTAATTTATTCTAAAAATGATAATATAATTTCAATTGATAGAAATTCAATAAAACTTTGGAGTAAAAGTAAAAGTAGTTTTCAATGTACTACTATAATAAAGTCTAATTATTTCTATTCATTATTATTATTTGAAGATAAAAATATGTTAATTTGTTCTGGGGATAATGGCATATGGTTTTTTGATATTATAACTTTTTCTTTATATTTTGAAATAAAAGAAAAACAGCTTATTTCAAGTTCTTTATTTAAATTAAATAATAATACTATTTTATTTGATACAGGAAATAATTTTATAATATTTTCTTTATTAGAAAAAAAAGTTATTAAATCGTTTAATCATGATTATTTATATTTTAATATAGTCAAATTAATTCCTCAAAAAAGAATTATGATATGTGGTAGATATAATAGCTATAGTGATTTTGTATTTTATAATATTGATAATTTTCAAATTGTTTATCGAATAATTGATGATGTATATTTATATGAAGGAATTGAAAATTTAAATGATGATTCAATAATGCTTTGTACTAGAGAAGGAACTTTTTTTATTTTTAAATTATTATTAGTATAATTAAAATTAAAGTTTATTTAAAACAAATGTTTCAAATTTAAAATGATGATATTTTTTAATACATAAATTATTAAAACAAGGTAATAGAAATTAAATGTATAGATTCATTTATTTAATTTAAATTAACTCAATTATTCATTATTTTATATCATTTGATATATAAAATCCAAAAATAAATTTTGTAATTAAATATTATATTTTTATTTAATTAAATTAAATACCAAAAATATAACAAATAAATGGGAATTTGTTCACCAATAAACAACAAATTATCAAAACATCAAAATCATCAAATTCTTCAAATTCAACAAATTCAAAATAATCTAAATGGAAAAATAACAAATATAAAATTAGAAACAGAAAAAAAAAAAGAAAAAAAAAATGACATAAAATCAAAAATTGAAAATGAAAAAAATGAGAAAGACATATTAAAAAAAGAAGAAAAAGATTTACCAAAATTAAAATATCGACCGAGTATTTATATGGAAAAAAAAGGTGAAAATTCAATAAGAAGACTAGAAAGGAGAGGTTCATTAAATCCATTAATTCTTCAAAATAGACCAATTGTAAGAAATGAAATAAAAAAAGTAAAAATTCAAAGAAGACAAAGTGTAAAATATTTAAATGATTTTAAAAAAGATAATAATTTACATAATAAAAATCATTTTATTCAACATTTATTAAGATCACTTTCAAAAAAAGAAAATGATATAAATGATTTTTCTAATGATAATAAAGCAGATATTCCCGAATATATGATTGATTATAAATTAATAAAATCTGAAAATTCTGATACTTATTATTGGAAAAATATGGGTTTAATTAAAATAGATGAAGATTTAATAAATGAAATTATGAAAATGAGTATTGAAGAAGCAAAAAATTGTGAATTTTTTTACAAAAAAAGAATTTGGTTACATTGTTTTTTAAATCAAAATGTTATAGATTTAAAAAAAGAAAATCCTGTTATTATAATTAATCGAAATAATATTTTAGAAGAGTCTTTTAACCAATTTATGACAAATAATATCAATTTAAAACAAGTACTTAGAATTCAATTTATTGATGAAGCAAAACATGATGAATATGGAGTTTTTAGAGAATGGTATACTTGTTTATTTAAAGAATTTTTTAATGTTAAAAATAAATTATTTATTGAAAATAATAATTCAGTTTACAATGGAACTTTTATTATAAATGAATTTTGTGATAAAAATAAATTTGATTATTATATATTTTTTGGTCAATTATTAATTAAAGCAATTATTGATAAAGTTCATATGAAAGAACATTTAAATCTTACTTTAATTAAATATATTTTGAATAATAAAATCGAATTAGAAGATATGAAATTTTTTGATTTAAGTATTTATAATTCTTTAAAAAAAATATTAAATGAAGATATTGATAATAATAAAGATTTAAATACAATAAACTTTACATATAATTTAAAAGATGAAAAAGGAAATATAAAAAATATAGAAATGATTGAAGAAGGAAATTATATATATTTAAATAATAATAATAAGAATACTTTTGTAGAAAAAATGATATATTATGAAACATATTATAGATTCAAAAATCAAATAGAAAATATAAAAAAAGGTTTTTATAATATTGTTAATGATATTATGGGAAAATTTTATACTCCACAAGAGTTTGATTTTCAATTAGTAGGAATGAAAATAATTGATTTAAAAGATTGGGAAAAAAATACAATTTATAAAGGAAAATATAATAAAGAAAATAAAACAATAAAATTGTTTTGGGAGGTTTTAAATAAATTAAATCAAAATGAATTGATGATTTTTTTTCAATTTTGTACTGGAATGTATAATATTCCAATTGATGGATTTGGTAATTTAAAAGGAAAAGATAATAAAATACATAAATTTACAATTGAACCTTTATTAAGTGAATTATATTTAGATAATAAACCTAATGAATTTAAATTAATCGAAGCAAAAACTTGTTTTAATAGAATTTTATTACCTGAATATAAAAAAAAAGAAGATATGGAAAAAGGAATTAGAATAATTATTGAATATGATAGTCAATTTTTTGGTTTGGAATAATTAATTAAATTATTTTTTAATTTCAGTTTTGTCATTTTTTGAGTTATTTTAAAATAAAAATTTATTTTATTTATTATTATGTTAATAATATTATTAAAAACTTGGGTATTTTATTATATGATAAATTAGTTAGTTTTATATAGAAATTATAAAAATATTAAAAATATGATATAAAAAAGATTTTTTTTATTTTTATAAAAAAAGAAAAAAAAAAAGGATAAAATGTGTGTATGTTGTTGTGTAACTTGTTTTTGTAAAAATTCTAAAATGAAGTTAATAAATATATTATATATATTATTTATATCAATTTCAATTTTTTTTTCCTTATTAACATGTATAATTCTATCTAATAAAACTTCTCGATATTCTGAAGCATTAAAATATTTAAAAGAAATAAATGAACAAAAAAAATCAAATATTAGACTATTAAATAATAGAACCAGAACAATAATTAATTATAATGGTGAACAATATTATATTAATGAAGAAGAAATAAGTTATCAAAATGTATTTAAAAACTGGAAAAAAATTGAATTACCATTTAATTTAATAAGACTTTTTTTATATTTACCTTTATTATATTTTTCATATCATTTTCTTTCATTAAGATTAAAAAGTTTGGATTTAAATGAAAATATTTTAATAAAAACAGCAAAATTAGCAATGATTAATTTTATATTTTTAATAGTCTGTTTAATTTTTAATATTTGTTTAATTTATTTAAGAATATTAACAATTTCAACAGACGAAGAAATAGGATTATATAAAGTAAATAAGATAACTAATTTTGTAAAATATACTAGTTTGAATATTTTTTTTGATGTTATAATAATTATTTTAAATAGTATTTGTCTTGGTCTTTCATTTAGAATATATGAGAATGCAAAATATAATAAAGGAAAAAATTGTCCTATAATAGATAAACAAAAACAAAATAATTTACCTAATGTGAATTCAACTAATAATTTAAATAGTGAAAATAAAATAAATAATAATAATAATATTGAAAATAATAATGTAGATGAAATAAATGAAAAATATGATGAAAAGAAAAATGATGATGAAATTAATGAAAAATATAATGTTTGATTTTTATTAAATGTTAAATCTTTTTTATTCAAAAATTATTAAATAAATTTAATTTAATTAAATAAATAAAATAATTAAATGGAACTTTGTGCAAGATGTCAAGTAAAAATAGCAGATTTCAAATGTGAAGATTGTAATAAATCTTTTTGTGTTGGATGTGATTCATATTTACATTCTCTTGCGATATTTTTAGGACATAAAAGAATATTAATTCAAAATAATAAAATTGAACCTTATTGTCAAAATAATAATTTTAATACTATTAATACTAATGATAAAACTATTGTAAATAATAATATTAATGAAAAGGATTTAAATAAAGAAAGTAATATTAATGATAATGAAAATAATTGCCCTGAAATTAATGGAGTTAGTAAAAATTTAATTATTCAATTAAGAGAAAATTATGAAAAAGAAAAGGAAGATTTACAAAGAAAAATAAAAGAATTAACTGAAGAATTAAATAATATAAAACAATTATTAAATAAAAGAAATATAAATTTAAATGATGATAATAATAATAATATAAATAATATTAATTATAATAATTATGATAATAATAACCAAATTCAAAATGATATTAATGAAATCAATAATAATTTTGATAATAATGAAAAATTAAAAACAATAATTTCAGATAAAGATACTCAAATAGAATATTTAATAGAACAATTAAATAATCAAAAAGAAATAAATTGTCAATTAAATCAAAAAATAAGAAATTATGAAAGTTGTGTTTCCTTAACAAATGAAGAATGCTGTAATAAAATAATTAATTTAAATTGTTTATTAGATAATTTATGTATTGAAAAAAAATCAATGGAAGAATTTTATAAAAATAAAATCGAAGATATATATCAAATGTATGAATGTGAAAAACAAAAAATAATATGTGATTATGAATGTCAATTAAATCAATTAAATAATTGTTTAATTTGTGAAAGGAATAAATATATTAATATTATAAATGATAATGAAAAAAAATATAAAGAATATGAAGAAAAAACAATAAAAGAACAAAACCAATTAAATAATATGATTGAGAATTTAAAAGAAATAAATTCTGAAAATCAAAAAGAACAAAATCAATTAATTAATATGAATGATACACTTAAAAAATCTCTTGAAGATATAAATATTGAGTTAGAAAAAAATAGAAATGAATATTCTGATATAAATAATGAAAATGAAAAATTAATTGAACTTAATAATAAAATTACAAAAGAAAATGAAGAAATAAAAAAAGCAAATTCTCAATTACAAGGACTTGTTTATGGTAGATTTAAAAAGCATAAAAATTAATTTTTTTTATTTAATAACAAACAAATATTTAATTTTTTTTAAATAAAATTCAATTAGTTTAATGTTAAAAATTTAAATAAAAATAAATAATAAATAAATTGATAGCAATTTTAATAAATTATATTGAATAATAATTTAATTAGAAGTCAAAAAAAAGACCTTTCAAAAACAAATGAAATAAGAATTTAAATAAATATGAAAGAAGAACTAATCTTTCAAAAACAAATCAAATAAAACAAATAATAAAATAAATTAATTAAAAAAATTTTAAGGTAAAACTTTATTAGAAGATATGAATAAAAATAAATTCTTATTTTTTTAGTATAAAGATGTTTATTTTTCATTGAATAATTTTTTTTTATTTATATTTTTTTCTTAAATTTTACATTCAAATTACAAGTTATTAACTTTTTAAATAGTTTATTTATTTATTATTTATATATTTTATTTATATTTTTTTTAATAATCAGTTATAATAAATTAAAAAAATAATTTTAAAAAAATGATATCATCACATAAAGAAAATCCAATAAATTCTTCAGTAAATATTTCAAAATCAGAAATTAAACAAAATTTATACAACATTTTAAATAATATGAATAATGAATATCCTTTATCCCAATTATGTGAGTATGTAGAAAAAGAAACAGGAGGAAAATTTTCTTTTTTAACATTTAGGGAAATTATAGATAATTTATATCCAGATATTCAAAGAAGTGATAAAATATATTTATTAAAATATATGTCTTTAAATTCATTAGGTGTTACTGAAAATAATCCTTTAATATCACTTTTATCTCTTTTTTCTTTTTTTGAAAAAATTTTAAATGATAAAATACTTTCACCTTCTTTAATATTTTATAAAGTAGGAGAAATAATACAAACAAAATATAATTTATCAACATTAGAATTAATATATAAATTGAATCTCACATTAGAAAGTGAAGTTAATGAATTTGAATTTTATACATTTTTTTCTCAAAAATTATTATTAGATGAAATAACAAGTATTGTTTTATTTAATGGAGTTGATTATAAAAAAAGAAAAAAAATTAAAATTGAAGATTTAGTTCTTGTAATAGATTCTTATAGAGATAATTTTTTAGAAGAAAATAAAATTGATGATGATTCTAAAATAAAAGCACAAATTTTAAAAATGTTTATGGATAAAAATTTCATTACAATTGATCAATTATTTGAAGGAGCAGAATATAATTATTTAAAATATGATGAATTAAAAAGTAGAATAATGAAAGAAATAAGATTAGCTCAAAATAATTTTTCCGAAAATGAACCAATAAATGAATCTATTGTTGATAATGTTTTAACACATTTAAGTAAAAATGATAAAATATTTAAAGATTCTTTTGAAAAATATTTCCCAAAAGAAAAAAAAAAATCTGATTTAGATAAAAATGAAATTATTTTATCAGATATACAAAAATATTGGATAAATAAATATTTGGATATGTTATCATCAGTAAGTATAACACCAAAAATGGCATTTGAAGCAGCAGTAAATAAATATAAGAAAAATATAGTAAATTTAGAAGATTTAAAAAGACAATTAAAAATAATGTTACCAAATGGAAGAATTTCAAATGAAGAAGCAGATTCAATTATGGATTCTTTTGATATAAATAAAACTAGATTATTAGAAATAAATCAATATGAAAATATTATAAATCAAATTTTAAAAGATAAAAATAAAAATAGAATTATGTCAAATAATTTTATAAATGGTAATCAAGGAGTTAGTATAAAAAATATTTGGGCAAGAGGTATTAAATCTACTAATTATCATTTATTACCAGTTAAAGGGAATTTTCAAATTTTAGAAAAAGTAAGAAATGAATGTGAAAAAAAAATATTATATTCTAATAGTAATAAAGAAAATAATAAAAATTTAGAAAATTTAGGATTTAATTTTCAATTAGAAAATAATAATCAAGGTGATAATGCAGCATTTGAAGATAATGCACAAACAAAAAAAAAAGTATACACAAATGAACCACCTTCATCAAATATTATAAAAAATAATTTAAAAAATAATGCTTTTCCAATTGAAGAATATGAAGATGAATTTTTTATAATTGAAGCACTTGAAAAATTTAAAACTGAAAAAAATTATTTTCCTGCATTTGATTTATTTAATGATTTAATTATTAATAATTCACAACCTAAAGAAAAAATGGCTCAATTTGTAAAATATTTAGATCATGATTTAGATGGTTTTATTTCTTTAATAGATATAATGTCTTTTTTATTACATTTTTACAAACATAGAAGTACTAAAATATTATTAAGATTTCTTTGTAATACAATTTATCATGATTTTAAAATGGAATCAAGTGATGATTTTTTTATTAAGAATAATATTGATTTATATAAAGAGATTTTTGTAAATGATTTATGTAAATTTTTAAATACTTTAAATGTAGAATTTCCAATATCAAAAAAATTATTTGATGAATTGAAAGCAGTTTTTCCTTCTCCAATAACATATAAAAATTTAGGAGAATTAATAGATGAATGCAAAGACAAAGATAAATATAGTAAATATTTTAAAACAAATTCACATATAATTGACATGAAATATTTAGAAGAAGGAATTAAAAGAATAATTTATGGAATAATTGATGATGATGATTTTATTAATACACAATATTTAAAAGCTAAAAATTTTAGAGAAAATTTAAAAACAATTTTAGATATTTGTGATGATAAAATGAATTTAAATCAATATAATGAAAATTTTGTAAGACCAATGAAAATTGAACCTGAAATTTCATTAACAATATTTCAATTATTAAAAACAATATCACCTGAAGGAGAACAATTAATATTTAAAAATGATTTAATTTCATTTTTAGAATCATATATTGATGATAATCAAAATTTAACACCAAATGAAAATGAAGATAATTCAAGAAATATTTTAAAATATTTAGAAAAAAATGGTGCTTCTTTAAAATATGCATTAGAAAAAATACCATTTAGTAGAAATGGAGTATTAACAATTAATGAAATAAAAAATACTTTAGAGCAATTTTATAATGGTATTTTAACTAAAAGACAGATAAGTAATATAGCTTTTGATATAGATACAAATCAAAATGGAATGATAAATTATTTACAATTAGAAACATTTCTTTATGAATATTCACCAGAAAATATTTCAAATAAATTTTCTGCAATATTAGAAATAGAATATATAGCAAGTAATATAATAAAATTAGGATTTAAAAATGCAGATGATTATTTTTCTCAATCAAAATTTGAAAATTTAATAAAAAATACTTTTAATGTTTCAAATGAAGAACATGATATAATTTTATCAAATATAACATCAAGTAATAATAATAGAAAAGAATTATTTAATTATTTATGTAAAAGAGAAGGAAATGAAAAAGGTTATTCATTAAATAATTTATGCAATTGGATAAATGGTTATATTATTGAATCAGGTGATTATGAAGAATTACAAGAAAATGAAGAAAGTGAAATTGATGAAGATAAAGATGATTTTGGTATGATGCCAGATAAAAAATTAATAGAAAATGCAATGAAAAAAATAAAAGTTGGTTCCAAAGGAAATATTAGTTTAAATGAATTTTATATGAAATTTCCAATTGAAACAAGACCAGCTTTAATGAGAAATATTGATAGAGAAAAAAATGGTTATATGTCATTTAATAATTTTATTAATAGATTAAGAGAAATTTATGGAAGTGATACAAATCTTAATTATAAATTATGTGCACAATATTTATATATTAAATTTATTAAATCACCTGATAAAATTGAAAGTTATATTTTATCAAAAAGTGAATGTCCAAATAATGATATTGATACTTATATGTCTTATAATCAAATTTATTCTAGATTTATGTTTGCTTTTGCAAATGATAAATTTTTATTTGAATATTTTTATTATATTTTTAAAGAAAAACATGGTAAATATTCTGATATGATTAATTTAATTCAAATTGTTAAATTTATTCAAATGAATAATAGTGAATTAAGAGGATTTAATTTAACAAATAAAGTAGTAGAAAAAGAAAATGATAATGAAGAAAATAATAAAGAAGAAAATAATGTAGAAGAAGAAAAAGATGATATTCAAAAAGAAATTAGAATGATTCTTTCAAAAAAAATAACTTCAATAAAAGAAATTTTAGAAAAAATAAATCCAAAATCAGGAAATATAAAAAATAATTTTACAGTAAAAGAAAATTATGTTAAAACATTAATAGGAGCACAATTTGGTTTTAGTGAAGATGACTCACAAACATTTGTAAATTATTTTAAAATGGATGAAGGAAGAACAAATTTAAAAAAAATTTATAATTTTGATCCAACATTAAAAAGAGATAGAGACATTTATTTATCAACTGAAGTGAATTCTAAAATAAAAGATCATATTTTAAACACTCCTTTTAAATCATATAAAGTATATAAAAAAAAAATTTTTCAAAAGAATAAATTAGATTTAGCAGAAACTGCTTTATTATTTCAACAAATATATAATATTAATCTTTTTGGTACTTTATTAGCAATAAATAATGAAATGTATTTATCAATTGATAAATTTTTCAATGAAAATCAATTAAAAGATGTTTTTCCTCATAAAGAATTTGATCCAAAAACTAAATTAGCTTTATCAAAATTAAATGAATATTTCCAATCAAAAAAAGATAAATTAAAATTATTTAAATTATATGATACTAATAAAGATGGTTATTTATCTCCTGAGGAATTTATTACTGCTTTAAATTCATTTCAAGATCTTCAATTAAATGATTCTCAAAAATTACAAATTTTAAAAATTGCTGATAAAAATCAAGATGGAAAAATCAATGCATCTGAATTTTTATCTTTTATTAATTCTATTAGAGATATTGATAAGTTTGAAAATGATCTTAATTCTCAAAAAAAGAATGAATTACCACAAATTCAATCTATGTCAAATTCATCTTCAATAGCTAATATGAAAAAACAAAAGAAAAGAGATTAAAAATAATTAAAAAAATATCTTTTCAAAAATAGAACCTATAATCAAATATTAAATAATAAATATATAATATGTTTAAATTTTATTTTTTTAACACAAATAATAAATGTAAACTCCTAAAAAAAATAAAAAAAAAAAAAAATAAAAAATTAAATAAATAATTTTTGTTATAACTGCCAAAAAAATAAAAATAAATAAGATAAAAAAACTAAATGAGTGAAGACAACACATACACATTAAAAAGAGAATATTTTTCTCAACCAATAAATTTCAAAGAAAAAGAAGTTTTAATAAATCCATCAATAATATTAAAACCAAATCCTGATTTAATGATAAACTACGGGCCAAAAAATCCAAAAAGTATAACATTATCAAACATGGTAGAAAAAAGTTCTCATATGGTAAACACAGAAAAAATTCCAACAAAAACAATAACATTATCCCATTTAGAAGGAGGTTGGCCTGATGATGTAATTAATCATTCAGAACCTGAAAAAGTTCAAAGAGAAATGAAAGGTTGGGTTAGAGCAAAAGAAAAAGGAGATAAATTTGAATTAAAAATAAGAGAATTAATTGCTAATACTGAAAAAATTATTCATCAAAATCAACTTATGGATGTTTATGAAGAATATTTCGATGAGAAAAAAAAAGAAATTATTTCAGATAATTTCGAAGCTAATATTAAAATGGTTTTTAAAGATCCAGAACCTTATAAAAGATCAGTTGTTAAAGTTGCTTGGATTGTTCCTGAAGAAAAGGAAGAACAAACAAGAATTGCTGTTGCTTATAAATTATTAAAAGATCAAGCTGAAGATATTCCTCCTAATTACTTACCACCTGCTTTAGTTTGGGATATTGAAAAACCAAATGCACCTTTAAATGTTATAAGACATACTTCAGAAATTGTTACTGTTGCTTTTAATAATAAACATTCTCATATATTAGGTGTTGGATGTGCAAATGGTACTGCTGGTGTTTATGATTTAGATGAAAATAAATGGATTGGTTTTACTAAAGTTGAAAATTCTCATACTGAACCTATTTCTGATTTTGTTTGGTTAAAATCTAAAAATTCAAATGAATTTGTTACTTCTAGTACAGATGGTTCTGTTATTTGGTGGGAAATTAAAGATAAGGATTGTTTAGTTTCTTTAAAAGGAATTCAATTACCAGTTGAAATTGATTTACAAACTGATAAACCTTTATTTTTAGTAAATACTGACAAAATAATGGTTGATGGAGAAGAAAAAGAAATAACTAAAGAATATGGTGGTACTCGTATTGATAATAGTACTGATGCTGGTGCTGCAAAATTCTTATTAGCAACTGAACAAGGTACAATATTTATTGTTAATAAAAAGAAAACTGAAGGTGAAATTGGTCAGAAATTAGGTTTAACTTCTGGAAGACATTTAGGTCCAATTGTAGGTATGCAAAGAAATCCAACTAATTTCAAATTTATTTTAACAGTTGGTGATTGGACTGCTCGTATATGGACTGAAGATTTAAAAACACCTATTTTAATATCAAAATATTTCCCTGCTTATTTAACTGATTGTTTATGGACTCCTAGAATTGGAATGTTTCTTGTTTCAAGAAGTGATGGTTGGATTAATGGTTATGATTTATGTTATAAAATAAATGAAACTACTTTTGAATATAAAGTAACTGATGCTTCATTAACTACTATGTCTCTTTCTAGTAAAGGTGATAAATTACTTGTTGGAGATGAAGCTGGTATTGTTTCTTTAATTAAATTAAGTAAAAGTTTCTATGTTATGGCAGATAAAGAAGAATTAGATATGAAAAAGAATAATTTAAATAAATTCTTTGAAAGAGAACAAACAAAAGAAAAAGTATTAACAACACAAAAGAAAGCACCACCACCGAAAGAAAATGTTAATTTAGAAAAACAAAAAGCAGCACAAGATGCAAAAATAAGAGAAATTGAAGAAGCTTATATGAAATGGGTAGTTGAATTAACAGGAGAAAAACAAGATATAGGAGATGCATTTATGGAAGAAGGAGAAAAGAAAGAAGATGTTGAACATAAAGAAGGAGAAGGTGAAGCTGATAAGAAAGAAGAAGAAGGTGAACATAAAGAAGAAGGTGAACATAAAGAAGAAGGTGAAAAGAAAGAAGGAGAAGGTGAAGCTGATAAGAAAGAAGAAGGAGAAGGAATTGAAAAACAAGAAGAGAATAAAGATGAAAATAATGGTATAGAAGAAGTTGGTGCTTTTGTTGATGAAGAAGAAAAACAAGACGAAAAACCTGATGTTAAATAATTTTTTTCAATTATACTTTTTTGGTTTTTGAAAAAGATTAATTTATTAAAAATAAACTGAAAATTTATTTTTTTAATTATAACACATAATTGTTTATATTTTTAATATACAACAAAAAATAATTTAAAATTGAAAAATCTTTTTATTTAAATTTAATATTTATTTTCATTTAACTTATCAACTTCTTGAGTTAATTGAGATAATTTAATTCTTTTAACACCAGCAAAATTTTTATCAGTAAAATATAAAGAATTACTACTTAAATGAGCCATACTATTATTTCCATTATTATTAGTTCCACCATAAGAATTACCATTATTATTATTATTATTATTATTATTAATATTATCTTCACCTTCAGTTTTATGTATTTTAGGAATTAATAATCCATTAATTTCACAATATCCTTCTACAATAATTTCTCCAATTAACATTCCTTCTTTATTTAACATTGATATTATACCATTATTATCTTTTCTTTTCTTATCATAAAAATCAAATCTAGCAACATAAATATTACCAATTTCATCCATTGTAATTGCACTAGGACCAATTTTTCCATTAAAAGTATAAAAAATACTAGAATGAAAAATACCTTTTGGATTTTGTATACATCTAATAATTCTATTATTTAACATTTCACAAATATAAAGAATACCATTTGAATAATCATAATAAGTATCAGAAGGATAAGCAAGACAATTTAATAAAATTGGTCTTAAAATCCCATCATTTAAATCATAAACAAATACAGAACCTGAAGGAGAATTTAAACCAGTTGTTCCAAAATAACCAGCATCTGAAATTATTAAATAATTAGAATTTTCACCATCTTCAACATTAATTATACTAGTTGGTCCTTTTAAAGGAGCTTCACAATAATCTTTACATATAAAATTTATATCTTGATTATCATTTTTTTTTTCGTATATTACTTTATTTGCTATATCTGCAATATATAATGATGATGATGAAAATGACATTGATTTTGGTATTCCTCCTAATGTTAAATATGTTTGATAATCACCATCGTCTTCAAATTTTATTATTTCACCACTGTCTGAACATACATATAAATTTCCTTGAGTATCTTCTCTTGGGTTTGATAAATTTATTGAGTTTTGTAATTCAAATATTGTATCTATTGTTGGCTTTTTTCTTATGAATTGAGAGTTTGATAAGGTATTCATTTTTTTTTTTTGAAAAGTTATATTTTTAAATTATTTTAATTGTATATTTAAAATAAATAAAATATAACAAATATATTTTTTTTATAAAAAAGATATTTTATTTATAAATCAAAAAATGATATATAATTTATTATTTTGATATATAATAATTTTTCCTTATATAAAAAATAAATAACTTACTATAACATATAATATAAAAAATATATTTTTTTCAAAATTATATTAAATTAAATAAATATTTAATTGGAATAATTTCATTTTAAATAAAGATTTATTATATAAATATTGAATAATGAATAACCAAAACAAACAAATGGATTTTGCAAAGAAATTTAAAATGAATTATGACTTATATAAAAAAGATAATTCAAAAATAATGTTAAAACAAAAAAACAAAGAAATTCATTTAGACTTTAAAATGAAACCATTATTAAAAGGAAATATAAGTCACACACAAACAAGAAACTATATAAATACATTAAAACAAGAATATGATTATAAAGTATGTAACACAAATCCAGAAGAACATAAACATGCAGAAACAGAAGCAAATAAAAAACAAAAAAATTCATATGATACTCATTCAGTTAAACCAGGAATATTATTATTTAATCAATTTGTAAATGCAAGTAAAGGAAATTCAATTGAAAAAAATAATTCATCTCAAGTTACAGTACATAAAACATTATCACAATCAAAAGATAAAAAAGAAGATAAAAATTTTATTCAAGTAGTAAAAAAATCATTATCAAAAAGTCCAGGAAGTTTAAATTCAATGGCAAAAAATAAATATCAAAAAGAAATAATAAAAAATCAAATAAAACAATTAGAAAAAGTAAAACAATTTGATAAACATGAAGAAGAAATAAATAGTAAACATCGTTTATTTAATTTTAAAAAAATTGAACCAAAAAATAACAATGCCCAAATTCCATATGAATATTTTAATGATTTTTTAGATACTTATGTAGTAGAAGAAGATAATTTACAATATAAAATAATACCAAATTTTATGGATAAACAAATAGAAGTTAATTCAAGAATGAGAGCAATAATTGTAAATTGGATAATTGAAGTTCATAATAGATTTAAATTATTACCAGATACACTTTTTCTTTCTATTGTTATATTTGATAGATATATGTCTTTAGTTAGAAATATTAAAAAAGATACTCTTCAATTAATTGGTGTTACTTCACTTTTAATTGCTTGTAAATATGAAGAAATTTTTTCTCCTGAAATTAGAGATTTTGTTTGTATTCTTGATAGAACTTATGAAAGAGAAGATTTAATGGATCAAGAAAATGAAATGATGAAAAAATTAAAATTTGAAATTACTTTTCCTACTTCTTTAAGATATTTTGAAATTTTAAGAGTTGAATTTCAAATTGATGAAAAATATTATGAATATGGTTATTATTTATTAGAATTAACTTTATTAGATTGTTCTTTTTCTAAATATACTCAAAGTGTTATTGCAACTACTGTTTGTTTTATGATTAAAAAATTTTTTGATGATATTAATTTAAAAAATTTTTTAAAAGATACTAAAATTTCTCAAGATGATGTTATTAATTGTTTAATTGATATTTGCTTTTTAATTGAAAATATTGAAGAATCTTGTTATCATGCAGTTACTAAAAAACATAGTAAAATTGTCAAAGATTTTAAAAAAAAAATATTTGGTGAAAATAAATCATAAAATATAATTTTAATGTGTCCTATAATATAATATTTTTAATATTCAATAATTTTTTATATTATATATAAATTAAAAATAAAAAATAATTTTGTTTTTTTTTAAATTGAAATGAATTTTTCTTTTTTAAATAGTAATTCTTCAAAAGAAAAATTAATGACAAAGAATGTAAAAACAAATAATAATAATACAGAAAATACATCAAATAAAACATCATCAGTTAGACATTTTCTACCAACAAAAAAAGAAAATCAAACATCATCATATAATACTCTTGATAACAGTCAAGTAAAAGAAAATGAAAATAATAATATATTATACAAAAATTATAATGAAAATAAAGTTAAATTAATGAAAAAAAATACAAATACAAAATCAATTATAAGTACAAAATTAAAAAGAAAAACTTTAAGAATCCCTTTTCCAAGAAATACTATAGTTCAAATTGAAACTTTAAAACATATTAATGATAATAAAACAAAAGTTGGATTAAATCAAACAAAAATTCGTATTTGTGATTTTAGTTTAGCTTTTTTATCTTTAGTTTCTATTTTTTGTGCTTTTTTAGATAATTCTTATTTTATTAGTAAATCTTTTGATTATCTTGAAAAAAAATATGGATATAAACCTGAAGATTTAATATATAAAACTAATGAAGAAATGATTTTTTATGCTAATCAAATGGGAAAAAGAAAAATATCAACAATTGAAAATTTATTTAGATGTTTAAATTTAATATCATCTTTTTTATGTTGTATTATATTATTTATTAAATATTATTGTAAAATAGTTCTATTAAAAATTGATAAAAAAATATCAGAATATGATAATTACTTTACATCAGGAATATGTCATTATTTAATAATAGAATGTTTAATTTGTATAATTTCATATCCTCCAAAAATAAATAAAGTATTTCATTATTCACATCATACAGTCAAATATACTTATAGTTTAAATAGTATAATATTAACTTTTTCATTTTTTAAATTATATAATTTTTTCAGAATTTTATTTATGGCAAGTCAATATAGTTCAAGAATAAGTGAAACAATCTGTCAAACTTATAATATATATTATGGTTTATTATTTATGATAAGAGGAGAAGTAAATTCAAGACCAATTTTTTTTTGTGGTATATGTTTTTTAATTTTTATAATGATTTCAACTATTTTATTAAGATCTTTAGAAGTATTTGGATATGATATTAGATATGGATTAAATGGTAATAAAGGAAATAATGATTTAAGAGTATTAGCAAATAATTTTTGGTTAAGTATAATTACTATTACTGGTATTGGTTATGGTGATGAATATCCAAGAACAAATTTAGGTAGAATTGTTATTTTTATTAGTTCTATTTTTGGAATGTTTTTTTTAGGTTTTTTAATTGCTAATATAAGTGGTGCTAGTCAATTTAATTCTAATGAAGGAAGAGCTTATTTAAAAATGGAAAAAATTTTATCTAATGAAAATTTACAACATAAATCAGCAGAATTAATAAAAGGACTTTTATTTGTAAGAAGAAATTTTATTAATTATAAAAATAAATTAGGTGATATGACTACATTATTAAAAGAGAGAATGATATTATTTTGTAAATTTCATACTGATTATGTTAATTTTAATGATGAATTATATGTTGCAAGATATTATTCTATTCCAATGGTTAATCTTATTAAATCAATGGAATATAAATTATATGAAAATTTATCTATTATTACTAAACAATTAGATAGAATTGATTTTATAGATAAAAAATTATATGCTTTAGAAAAAGGACAAAATGAAATTGTTAATAGTTTAAAAAATGTAAATTTTTTACAAAATAAAATAACAAAATTCTTATTAGAAAAACATAATAATAATTATTTAAAAAGAAATGATATTCAAGAAGTTGATGAAGAAGAAGAAAAAGAAAAAGAAGAAACTGATGTTAAATTAGAAAATAATAAAAGTTTAAAAAAAAATATAATAATAACTGAAATTAATAATGAAGAAACAATGGGAAAATTAGAATTATTTGTTGATTCTAATAAATTTACAAAATCAGTTTTATCAAAACCAATTAAAGAAACTAAATCTATTTTAACAATTCCTAAAATTAGTCCTAGAAAACATTTTATTAGTCCAAGAATAAGACCAAGAAATTATACAAATATTAAAAATAAAACTAAAAGTGAAATAAAAAAAAATATTGTATTGGAAAAATTAAAAAAAAAATTATTTGATAATACATTAAAGAAATTTAATAATTTATATAAATTAGATACTATCAATGAAGTTGAAGTTAGAAAAGCGAGATCTTATAAAAATAAAAAAATTAAAATATAACTAAATTTATATTATTAATTTAGTGGTAAAATATTTTCAAAATAATTTTTTTTCAAATAAAAAATTTGTTTGTAAAAAATGAATTTTGGAAAGAAAAATTTATATTTTAAATATAATGGTTTTATATATAAATATTCAAATTTAATTTGAAAACTTTTTTTTTAATTTAAAAAAAATGAAAAAAATTAAAAAAAATTTTTTTTAAATTAATATAATTTAAAATATTATTTTTTTTGTTGTTGTTGAACTTTAGCTTCTTCTATTTTTTTAGCTTCATCATAAATTTCTGCAAGACTTCCTTTCTCACTCATTAATTTCAACAATTCAAAAATTAAAGGAATATAATTAAATTGTCTTCTTTCATTTTCTAATTTAAACTTATTAATTTTTTCTTCTTCATCCTGAATAATAATTTTATTAGTTTGAATCATTTCATTAAAATCTTTAAGTGACTTTTCTAAATCTTCTTTATTTAATTTATTATAATCACTAAATTTTTCATCCATTTTAACATCACCTCCATTAATTAAATTTTGAATATAATTTCTTTTTTCAACAAATTCTTTTTCTAATTCTTTAGCTTTTTCTAATCTATTAGGTACAATTGCTAATAAATTAAATTTAATTTCATTACTAGAATATAAATTAATTCTATTAATAATTTCAGGTTTAACATTTTTAATCCATTCTTCATTTTTAACATTTTCTTTAATTAAAATTGGACCTTCTCTTAAACCATCAATTTCATAAATTGAATTTTTAAAATGAATATAAGCAACAAAATGAAAGACATCATCACCATCTTCAGCAACTTTAGTTTTAGTAAAAATAAAAGGTTCTGGTCTTGAAAATTTATTATGTTCAATTTTTATTTTTTCAGAATTTGAAATACACATTCCTCTTGTATAAGGATCCATTCCATTAGAAAATGATTTTAATTCTTTTAAAGTTTCCCCAATATCAATTTTATCAGAATTATTCATTAAAACACCTAAAATTGCTTGAGTTGCACATGCATTGTTTACTACTTGTTTTGCAAAAAATAAATCATCATCCCAATGAGATAAAACTTGAGGTGTATAACCATTATTTCTCATGTATTTAAAAAGAAATATTAAACCATATACTTGATCTGTATTTGATTCTAAGGAATCTAAGTCTACTACTTCGTCTACTTGCACTCCTTTTACTCCTATATTTTTTATTAGTTCTGTGAATACTCCTGGATCACTTTCTATTGTACACCATTCTGCCATCTTTTTTTTTTTTTTTTTTGGTTTTTTTTATGTAAATAAAATTTATATTTTTATTTAAAAAATTATGCTCAATTTATAATTATTAATTTTTTTTTCAATTTATCAAAATTTAAAATCAAAAAAAAAGACAAAATAAAATTATTTTTCACTTTACAAAATCCGATATTA
>JAEEGK010010741.1_pt1 | contig 21084 bp, 15 predicted proteins | sample 8958771 | NCBI WGS metagenome assembly JAEEGK01 (sample SAMN16246547, study PRJNA631951) | gut metagenome | biome: gut microbiome; feature: rumen; material: SC-attached | host: Bos | place: Iran: Karaj | collected 2018-10 | reverse complement strand
TGGATTTGGTGGTGGCTCTCGTGGAGGCAGCTTCGGAAGCGGAGGTAGTTTTGGCGGAGGATCACGTGGCGGTGGCTTTAGTGGAGGCGGTGGCGGTGCCTCACGTGGCGGACGTCGATAGGCAGACTTCTATTGGGAAATCATAATTGAGTAAAAATATATTAGATATCATAGATTTATGAATAAGCTATTGTCAATATCTTTGTTCTTATGTGCTGCTTCAGCTTATGCACAGGATACCTATATGAACGAGCAGATGCTAAATAACTCTGATGATGTAATAGGTACATCACGTTATGTGGGTATGGGTGGAGCCTTAGGCGCACTTGGTGCCGATATGAGTGTTATCAGTTGGAATCCTGCCGGCATCGGACTCTACAGAAAGAGTGATGTGGCCCTTACTTTTGGCGGCCTTTGGAATAAGAACAGAATAAAGGAGGAGAATCGTGGAGCTGGAACTTTCGACCAGATAGGTTTTGTATATAACTTCAAGACTGAATCTGATGTCTGTCCTTATGTAAACTTTGCTGTTAATTACCAGAAGAAAAAGAATTTCTTCTCTAATTTCTATGCTGATAGCGATATGAATTATCCTCTTAATATTAGTCAGATGGACCAGTTGGCAGAACTTGCAAGTTATGGGTACAATACAAAGTGGAATCTTGCAGGTCTGTCTGTTGATAACAATGCTTTGACCAAATACACTGATGATGAAGGTATATTAAGGTATTCAAACAAGTATTACGGAGATTATAATACCTACACTCATCATAGCGAGGGATCCTTACGTGGTTGGGATTTTAATATCAGTACTAATATAATGAATCGCGCCTTCTTGGGTCTTACTTTTGGAGTTGATAATATTGATTACGATGCTTGGACAAACTATTTTGAAGCAAGTCATTTTATAGATGATAACAATGTCGAACACAGAGGTGACTATAGTGTCTGGAACGATTATAATGTAACGGGATATGGCTTTAACTTCAAACTTGGTGGTATAGTCCTTCCTTTTGAAGACAACTCATTCCGTGTTGGTTTTGCCATAGAGTCTCCTACATGGTATAAACTCAAGAGTAGCGTCTGGATGAATTATGCTGACGAGACACAAGATCCTGTTGTAATCTCAAAATCTGTTGAAAGCTATTTGCCCTTTAATATTAAGACTCCATGGAAGTTCCGTGCTAGTATGGGAAGTACCGTTAGTAATAAGTTTGCTTGGGATGTTGACTATGAGTATGCTAGTTACAAGAATATGACGCAACGTTATCCCTATGATGATTCTTTCAGCGGTGATAAGGATATAGCCATGAATGATCATATGTATCAGAACCTAAAGGGCATTCATACCATCCGAGCTGGTGTTGAGGTTCGTCCTATTGCTCCTTTGGCATTCCGTTTAGGATATAATTTCTCAACATCTCCATATGAAAAGAATGCTAATTTCGATCAGATACTTATCAACAGCGCTGCAATGGATTATATTACTCGAACCAACTATATGATTACCAAACCAACACATATTCTTAGTTTAGGTGCGGGTTATAGATGGAAAAAGTTCTATTTTGATATGGCTTACAAGATTCGTCATCAGAAAGCTGACTTTTATGCCTTTGATGATAGCTTTACAAGTCCTAATACAGCTTTCTCAAATGGTAATCCTGATTTAGTGAATACTCGTCTTGAGCCTGTTCCTGTAGACCTTACACGACATAGTATAACATGTACTTTAGGCTTTAAGTTTTAACAAAAAAGAAGAGTAGAGAATTAGCCTCTACTCTTCTGGGAATAAACCATATAGCTTAGCGTCTATCTGGTCAGTAATAAGCTGAAAATCCTTAGGGTTCGCTTCGAATTTCAGATGGTCACCATCTATAATCAGAAGCGGGCCCTTATAGGTTTTAATCCATGCTTCGTATCTGTCGTTCAATCCTTTCAGGTAGTCAATACGGATGCTTTGCTCATAGTCACGGCCACGTTTGCTGATTTGGGCAATCAGATTTGGGATAGTGCTACGGATGTAAATCATTAAATCAGGCAGGCCCACCAAAGACATCATTAAATCAAAAAGTTCTGAATAGTTGTCGAAATCTCTGTCACTCATGTATCCCTGTTCATGAAGGTTAGGAGCAAAAATGCGGGCATCTTCAAATATTGTTCTGTCTTGTATGATTGTATCCTTGCTCTTTGAGATTTCTACTACGTCACGAAATCTCTTGTTCAGGAAGTAAACTTGCAGGTTGAAACTCCAACGGTTCATGTCCTTGTAGAAATCTTCCAGATATGGATTCACGTCGACGGGCTCGTATCGTGGAGTCCATCCGTACCTTTTCACCAACATTTTGGTAAGAGTTGTTTTTCCGCAACCAATATTACCGGCAATGGCTATATGCATATTTTTGAGTTTAGTGTTGAGTGTTTATAGTTTCGAGTCTAAGGGGAAGAGTCCATATAGCAGGCTATCTATCTTTTGGGTGATAGATGTGAAGTCTTGCTTGTTATTCAAGTAGTCCATATTGTCTACATCTATGGTTAGAACCTTTCCCTTGTATTTTTTGTATATGAAATCCTCGTACAAATCGTTTAGACCTTTCAAGTAGTCTATCTGTATGCTTTGTTCATAATCTCTACCTCGCTTCTGGATGTTGCTTACCAAATGGGGGATGCTAGCCCTTAGGTAAATCATCAGGTTGGGATATCGTACCATGTCAGTCATCAGTCCGAAGAGTTCCATGTATGCCTCGTAATCACGTTTCGAAAGGTGTCCTTGCTTGTAGTTGTTGGCAACGAATACATGTACGCCTTCGTAGATTGTGCGGTCCTGGATGAAGGTCTGGGGGGATTGTGCCATTTCCAGAAGGTTTCTAAAACGCTCCTTCAGGAAGTAAACCTCCATATTGAAACTCCATCGCATGATATCACTGTAATAATCCTGAAGATATGGATTATTGGTTACAGCCTCGAATTGTGGTATCCAATCGTAATGGTCAGCCAACAGTTTTGTTAAAGTTGTCTTTCCACTTCCAATGTTACCTGCAACGGCTATATGTAGTTTTTCTGTATTATTATTTTGTTTTGCGATCAACTTTTCGTAATTTTGTCTACAAATTTAAAGAGAATATTTGAGAAAGACAAACACAAACAACCCTTTTTTATTGATATGATACAAGATCTTCTTTCTTTTCTTGATAGTTCGCCCGTAAACTTTTTAGCTGTTGATACATTACGTAAACGCTTAAAACAGGCGGGTTTCAGTGAGTTCGATGCTGCATCGCCACTTCAGGACGTAAAGCCTGGCACACAGTTCTTTGTAACCAAGAATGATTCCTCCATTTATGCCTTCCGAATGGGTGGCAAACCACTTGCTGAGGCTGGATTTCATGTAATCTGTGCCCATTGTGATTCACCTACCTTCCGCATCAAGCCCAATGCCGAGATAACCTGCGAGGGTGGTATTACCAAACTTAATACTGAAGTATATGGCGGACCCATCATGAGCACGTGGTTCGACAGACCTCTCTCATTGGCTGGTCGTGTTATCATTGCTAGCAAAAATGCAATGAATCCTGAAACACGTTTGCTTTTCTGTAAAAAACCTCTTTTGCAAATTAGTAACCTTGCCATTCATTTCAATCGTCAGGTAAATGATGGTGTAAAATTGTCCAAGCAGAAAGATATGTTGCCCATCTTGGGGATTGTTCAGAATGAGTTGGAGAAAGGTAATATGCTGATGAATCTTATATGCGATGAAGTCGGTTGTAAACCAGTGGATGTGTTGGATTTTGACCTTTATCTTTTTGATGCAACACCAGCTTGCACATTTGGTATGCATAACGAATTTTTATCATGTGGTAGATTAGATGACCTAAGTATGGTTCATGCTGGACTCCAAGCTCTTCTACAGACCGGAGATGTTGTGCCTGAGACTACACAGGTGCTTGCCATTTTCGATAATGAAGAGACAGGAAGTCAAACTAAACAAGGTGCAGGAAGTCCATTCTTGGCAAGTATCCTGCAAAGGATTGTTCTGGCGCAAGGCGATTCGTTAGAAGGTTTCTACCGTGCAGTAGAGAAAGCCTTTATGGTTTCTGCAGATAACGCTCATGGCTGGCATCCCAATTACAGCGATAAATATGACCCCACCAATCATCCTGTTTTGGGTGGCGGTCCGGTTATAAAGTTCAATGCTGCTCAGAAGTACGCCAGTGATGCAGCTTCTGCTGCAGTCTTTGCAAGCATCTGCAAAGAGGCCGGCGTCCCTTGCCAGCGTTTTGTTAATCACAGCGATGTGGCTGGCGGTAGTACATTAGGTAATATTTTGGCTAGTTCATTACCATTGCGTGGTGTAGATATGGGCAATCCTGTATTGGCTATGCATAGTGTTAGAGAAACCGCCTCTTGTGCTGATCACGAGTTTTGTATCCGTGCTTTTACTGCATTTTACCGCATGTGATCTCTGAATTGATTTGGGCAGCCTCGCTTCACTTATGGAATAATAATGAAGCTGGGCTGCCCATATTTTATTATCTCGTTTTTTTGTTGTAACTTCGCACCCGCAAATCAGCATCCCATTTTTAATGGAAATTCAACAACTACAGAAAATATATGCTATGCACCCGGGGGTGAAGGCGCTGGCTGCTACATTGGGGAGTAAACAGAAAACTATACAAGTTTCTGGATTACAAGGTAGCTGCGCTCCAATGGTGTTTGCCGCATTAAATATCCCTTCGGAGAGTATGAGAGGGGATTGTCCTTTCCTCTTTATCTTGGATGATGAAGAAGAGGCTGGTTATTTCTATCACGACTTAACCCAGTTGATGGGGCAGGAGCAAGTGCTGTTCTTTCCCAGTAGTTACAAACGTGCAATCAAATACGGACAACGTGATGCTGGCAATGAAATCCTTCGCACAGAAGTGTTGAGTCGCATCAGTTCCCTTAGCTCTCAACTTTATATTGTAACTTATCCCCAGGCGTTAGCCGAGCTTGTTGTTACGAAGACAAAGTTGAGCGAACAGACGCTCCGTCTGCAGACAGGAGAAAAGGTTGACATAATATTTGTTCAGGACACGTTGTTGGAATATGGCTTCCAGCGTGTAGACTATGTGTATGAACCTGGACAGTTTGCTGTTCGTGGTAGTATTATTGACGTGTATTCTTTCTCGTGCGAACTGCCTTACCGTATAGATTTCTTTGGTGATGAGGTGGATAGCATCCGCACCTTCGAGGTGCAGAGTCAGTTGAGTCGCACTAAACTGCAACAGATTAGCATTGTGCCTGAGATGACCACACAACAGGAAGGTAGGGAGAGTTTCCTTAGTTTTCTAACGAAAGATGCTACTCTCGTTTTGAAAGATCCCGCCTTCGTTGCAGATGTAGTAGAGCAGACATATCTGGAGGGATTCAGTAAGCAGGCACAAATAGAACAAGTTCCCCTTCAACTTTCCCAGAAGGAGGGAGATACTATTCTGTCTTCTAAAGCACTGTTGGTTAATCCAGAGGAATTTAGAAAACAACTATTTGATTTCCGTTGTGTTGAATTAAGAAACACGATTCAAAACACTAATTCTAATCCTCAATTCTCGATTTCTTTCAAGACCCATCCTCAACCTGTCTTCCATAAGAACTTCGAGTTGCTTTTTCAGTCGTTTCAGCAGTATCGGAAGGACGGCTACCAGATTTACATCCTGGCTGACAGTCAAAAACAGACAGACCGACTGGAGAATATTTTCCAGGAAAAAGCAACTGGCATTCTGTTCGAGGCTGTTTCAAAGACAATTCACGCAGGTTTCGTAGATGATGAACTGAAGGTGTGCTTCTTTACCGACCATCAGATATTCGATCGTTATCATAAATACAATCTACGTACTCAGCAGACACGCACAGGCAAGGTTGCACTGACTTTAAAGGAGTTACAGCAGTTTGAAATCGGCGATTATGTAGTGCATTTGGATCATGGTGTTGGTCGGTTTGGCGGATTGGTACGTATTCCCAACGGCGACAAGATGCAGGAGGTTATAAAGATTATCTATAACCATGATGATGTAGTATTCGTTTCCATTCACGCCCTGCATAAGGTATCTAAATATAAAGGAAAAGAGGGAGAGCCACCACGTATCAGTACATTAGGTACTGGAGCCTGGGAGCGCATGAAGGAGCGCACGAAGACTAAGATTAAGGATATTGCCCGAGATCTTATAAAACTTTATAGTCGCCGACGCGAGGAGAAGGGATTCTCTTATTCGCCCGATAGCTTCATGCAGCACGAGCTGGAGGCTAGCTTCCTCTATGAGGATACACCTGACCAGCTGAAGGCTACACAGGATGTGAAAGCCGACATGGAACGTGCACGTCCAATGGATCGTTTGGTATGCGGCGATGTGGGTTTTGGTAAGACCGAAGTGGCAGTACGTGCTGCCTTTAAAGCTTGTGCCGATAATAAACAGGTTGCTGTGCTGGTTCCTACAACGGTTTTGGCCTATCAGCATTTCCGTACATTCTCGTCGCGTCTGAAGGATTTCCCTGTTAAGATCGCCTATTTGAGTCGTGCACGTACGGCCTCGCAGACGAAGGAGATATTGGATGGACTTAAGAACGGCACCATCAATATTGTAATAGGTACGCATAAGTTGATTGGAAAGAGTGTTAAATTTAAGGATTTGGGCTTGCTCATTATTGACGAGGAGCAGAAGTTTGGTGTTAGCACGAAGGAAAAACTTCGCCAAATGAAGGTGAACGTTGATACGTTGACTCTTACCGCGACACCCATCCCGCGTACCCTGCAGTTTAGTCTGATGGGAGCACGTGACCTGAGTGTTATTCAGACTCCTCCTCCCAATCGCTATCCTATACAAACGCAGGTTAGCGTGTTTAGCGCTGAGATAATAGCTGAGGCTATCAATTTCGAGATGAGTCGTAATGGACAAGTATTTTTTGTGAATAATCGCATCAATAATCTACCAGATTTGACGGCTCTTATACACAAGCATGTGCCTGATGCACGCGTTGCTGTTGCACACGGACAGATGCCACCTGAGACCTTAGAGAATATTATGATGGCGTTTGCCAATTATGACTACGATGTGCTATTGAGTACTACTATCATAGAGAGTGGATTGGACATCCCCAACGCCAATACCATTATTATAAATGGAGCGCAGAACTTTGGTCTGAGCGACTTGCACCAAATGCGTGGTAGAGTAGGACGTTCTAACAAGAAAGCCTTCTGCTATCTGTTGGCTCCTCCATTGAGTGCATTGAATATAGATGCTCGCCGTCGTCTGCAGGCTATAGAGAATTTCTCGGATCTGGGAAGCGGCATACATATTGCCATGCAGGACTTGGATATACGCGGTGCAGGTAACATGTTAGGTGCAGAACAGAGTGGTTTCATTGCCGACCTTGGCTACGAGGCTTACCAGAAGATTCTTTCGCAGGCTGTCAAGGAGTTGCGTAACGATGAGTTCCAGGAGCTGTATAAAGAGGAAGTGAAAGCCGGTAACATTACCAGCGGAACAGAATTTGTAGAGGAATGTATTATAGAGAGTGACTTGCCCATGTCTTTCAGTGAAGATTATGTTCCCACCAGTAGCGAACGTATGTTGCTCTATCGTGAGTTGGACGGTTTAGAGCGTGATTCCGATGTAGAGCAGTTCCGCCAGCGTATGATAGACCGTTTCGGAGTCATTCCTGCCGAAGGCGAGGAACTGATTCGAGTAGTGAAGTTGCGCAGTTTGGGACGTTACTTCGGTTGCGAGCGCATTATGTTGAAGCAAGGACGCATGCGCATGCAGTTTGTTTCGAATCCCGACAGTCCCTTCTACGATAGCGAGGCTTTCCACAAGGTGATTGCCTTTGCTACCACTAACGCTCATATCTGCAAAGTTGATAATAGTAAGAACCAGTTTAAACTCTTGGTTACCGATGTCAAATCGGTAGAGCAAGCCAACGCCTTGCTCTCACAGATGCAGCAATGCAAGGCATAAAATAAGAAAGACCCCTGAGTGACGAAAACTCAAGGGTCTTTCTTTTGTATTCCGATAATAGGGAGAGGCTTCTCCTTTACTTATCCAACTGGTCGATAATCTTCTGGAAGTTATTGATCATGAATTCAGCGGCCGTCATCTGCTTGTCTCCGACGGTAACCTTTCCGCCAGGGTTTTGAGCCTCCTGCTTCTTCAGGATATCGATTCGGTTCTTGGCCTCTGTTATAATCAGCTTCTTCATCTTCTTGTCTTGATCGCAGTTCTGAGACATACCCATCAGTAGAGGCCAGAGGTCGCGTGCGCTAGTCCATACGGCACCTTTGGTCTTGATGTCCTTCTGCAGGTACTTGGCCAATGTGGCATAGTCCTTCTTGTAGTTGGCAACGGCTATCAGAGTTGCATCCTCAATCTGCTCGATACCAGGTACATTGTAGTCCTTCATCATCTGCTTGAAAGCATCGAACTTAGTTGGGTCGAAGTTCTTGAACTCTCGTCCTTCGAACTCTATAACCATGCGAGCACCCAGTTTCCAGGCTTTGTCGAGTGTTTCTGCTGCCTTCTCTCCGTACTTCTCCACTATGGTAGGACGCAGACGGTAAACACCCAGGAAGAGTTCGTCGTCTGTATCGTAGTTGCCGGAAAAGAACTTCTTGAAGAGCGTGCTGTCTGCCACAATCTGCTCAGGAGTCTTACCCTCCAGTAGGACGCTGGTAACCTGCTTCTTCTCGTTACGCAAATAACGGCTATCAAGCAGGTCCATGTAGTCCTTCAAGAATGCCTCATCACGATTGCCGTCCTTGAACTGCTGCTGATACCAGTTTAGACCCTTTTCCTCGTTAAGCAGACTATCTATTGTTTTTATGAATTTATCCAGTGGCGCAGATCCTACCTGGCTGGCGCGTAGGCTCCCATCGTTATTTACAATCAGAAAAGTGGGGTAGGCTGCCACATCATATTTCTTGGCTAACTCAGGACCCTCGCCCTGCTCCATATCAACCTTCCAGCAAACGAACTTGCTGTTGAAGTAATCTCCTGCTTCTTTCTGAGGGAACACCTTTGTAGCCATCTGTTTGCAGGGACCGCACCAAGAGGTGTAGCAGTCTATGAAGACGGGCTTACCCTCGGCTTTGGCCTGATCCAGAATCTGCTGGAATGTCTTGCCCTCGTTGAAGTTTGTTTGAGCGCTAGCCGTGATTGCAAACACGGCCAGCACTATACTGATGATTTTTCTCATTTTTTCTTTTTGTTATCTCTGAACTCTAATCTATTATTCACTAGTGGGGAAGATAGGGTTAACTCCACGTGCTCCTGCGGTAATCCACAAGTTATTAATGGTACTGGGTAAACAACGACGGATGCTTTGTATATTGCCTGTACCTGTGATGGTACGGTATGCTACTTCCGTGGGAATACCACCTGTTAGCTTGTCAAAGAAGTACAGTGTGTAGTTATTGCCGTTCTGTGTACCGACAATTAGGTTGTCATAATTCCGCGGAGTGTCTCCGAAACTCAATGCAAGCCATTGATTAGTCACAAAGTTGATGGGTTCTGTGACACCATACAAAGGTATCTCCACTTCATTGTCTGTTTCCCATGCGTAGGCATACAACTTACCACCATCTACGGCATAGATATAGGCTGCGCTACGACCGCATCCTGCAACATGGGATGCCTTAGATATATGTAATTCAGGATTCAGCTCTCGAACCTCAATTTGCTTGGCATTCCTACTGTCGATGATGTGCAGGAAACGTTTTCCAGTACCTTTCTCCTGTGCCAAGAACCATGCAGTCTCACCCATTCTGTTCATACGGTTTATGCCGCTGGCTATACATTTTGTAATACCGGTTGTATCAACGGAAATATCCATGCGATTGACACCGCCCTGGTCAATGTTACGTACACCTGGCAGTTGATTACTCCAATAAAGAATACCACGTTGTCCTGTAAAGCACAACTGAACATGTTGGGTGACGTCATCTTCGAAGCTAGGTAGCTTGAGTTTACCTGTTGATTTAGAACTTTCGCCCTTCATATCTATACTGCTGATACCCTTCTTGGACAGCATGAATCCTATGTTCCATGCGTTAGTCATATTGTAGTAAACATCATCATTATCCTCGCCTGCATAGCAGATGCTTTTTTGATCGAATATCTGCTTCATATCCTCAGTACGGTAAGCGCGATACTCCTCTGTGGTGAAGATGTTCAGCATGTTTGTCATCTCCATCTCATTTGTATTGGGGTTCACATAGTTCTGTTGGTATACCATTGCAAGTGTAACCGGTTTGCCTTGAAGGTGATTACCTGTAAGCTTCTGAATTATATCTGAAGAAAAACCAGTCTCTGTAGAGAGGTCGATGTCTGCCTGTCCGTCTTCTGTCTCTTTGAGAATATAGAAACCGTCAGAGAACTCAGTAGAAACGTTTAGTGTATCTTGTGAGTATTGTGACAGACCTGTCTCCTTGACCTTAACCTCGAAACATACGATGTAAACACCTGATGGCTTGTTAACTTCCCAGTCCAGATTTCGCTCTGTACCGATAACTTCGTCGCGGAAGTGTGCACCGGACATATCTTTGTCTACGTACAAATACCAAGTATATTGTAATTGAGAATCATCATAGATAGATTCAATTTCTGGGTTAATAGTCAGATGATTGCCTTTGTATGAGACAACAGATGTTTTTTCTGGTATAGTAACCTTTATTGTGGGTACGCTATTAGGGTCGCCCAGTGAACTTTCATCACTGAAACAAGAGCTTAGTGCGAGTGTCAACAGCACCGTTACTGCTATATTTAAAATATGTTTTTTCATATCTGTTTAATTTTTTTAATGCTAAAGGCAAATTATTCTTTTGCTTTGGGATTAAAAGAAATTGGTGTACCGTCTTCTTCTGTCCAAACAGATTGTCCTGCTTCGATTCGTTCTGTGTTTTCTTTTTCCAAACGTTTCTGGAATACCTGAGCCATATAAGAAAGATAGGCTTTATCCTTGTTGTAATTCTCAAGGATGAACTCATCGCTCCAGGGCTTTCCACTCCAGTCAATCATCAACTGATACTTGACATCGCCGTACTCGCCGAAGATGTCGTCTAGTCCGCACTGATCCCAGATGGTAGGCTTGGAAACACGGTCTGTGAAGGAGATGATACGCTCCTGCATCTTTGTAAATCCGTTTTTGAAGTTTTCATTTTCCTTGAAGCGAACTTTCAATACAACATCCTGAGTCTGCAGATTTGCACTACGAAGGACAATTACGGGAACCTTGAACAAAGTCTCGTTAGCCTTAACAACCTGAACGTGTTTCGCTTTTTCTGAGTCGAAGGGAACATAGTCAACACCGGGTTCAGCATTTCTGACACCCTCAACCTGTATCTGTTCCAGATCGAAAGAACGGTCGTAATCCTTAACAAAGCCGGCAGTTTTGGCTTCAATCCATATTGTATCGCTTTCCACGTTGCCGTGTGTTTTGAAGTTGTATAGTACTGGTACTGTGGCTATAGATGGTGTTTTGGCAATATCCTCGTTTTGATAATCATTGCCTTTGTTGTCCACAAATCGGAAGTTTAGATAGCAGTCTGGATTGGAGTAGGGCTCCAACGCCTTTTCGCAAGAAGTGGCTGTTGTCAGTACAATAGCTGCCAATGCCATATATTTAATAGTCTTCATATATCTCTTTATACTCTGTTATATATTTTGATTACTTCTTTACTGTAGCGGGATCGTACTCTGTCTCGGGCAGAGGAATGATGTAGGTACTCTCGTCGGCCTTATTCTTAGACCAAAGGATATTGGTCTCACCAAGACGCTTGTAGGTGTAGAACATCTGACCCTCAGCATAGAACTCGCGACGGTACTCGTTTTCAATCCATGTGCTTACGTCTTCCAGACTAGTGAAAGGCATAGGACGAGCTACATTGTGAGAGTCCATGTATGCAATGTACAACTGATTAATTTCAGCCAAGTCTGTAGATGTTTCCATCGCAATCAGGTAAATCTCAGAAGTACGCAGCAAGGGGATAATCTGATAGTAGAGTTCTTTGTTCTGAACTTTATCGTCATCATAGCAGTATCTGCAGAATCCGCACCACAACGTTGCGTCACCGTCTTTCAGATTTTTGTTCCATAGGTTGTTATAACGGTTGTGGGCTGCAATGTTTTCTCCGTCAAAGAGTTCAGACAACATTGTCTGACTAATGGCATACTGGTTGACTCCGTATGAAGATATTACATTGTCTTTGTTGTCTGTAAAGTAATTAACAGTGTATTCTTGAACATCATACTTGCTGATAGAGAAGTAACATTCATTGGGACATGTCATATAACCTGAGGCGTAGTCTTTCTTGCCGCTAAGTGGGCAAACTTCAGTTCCATCAGCAAGTTTTGCATTGATGAGTTCGCGTGCGATGGTAAGTGCAGTCTCTTTGTCGCCGATATACAATGCCATACGTGCATGCAAAGCACAAACTGCCCAATAGTTGAGACGCATTCTACGGTATTTAAGGAAGGAGTTTTTCTCGTAGTTGTCACCAATGGCTGTTGTATGCTGGTTGTTGTTGTATGGATATATAGTTGCGGGGTCATAATCTTTAAGTAGATTTTCAGCTTCCTCTAGATCACTCTTCAATTTGGCAATATAGTCCTCGAAGTTATAGTATGCCGGGATTTCGTCAATACTTGTTGCTTCTGAGTAGGGCAAACTAATCATCTTTTGAGGGTTGTTTGGCATTTGTCCGAAAAGACGCAGTATGTCTAACTGGCAATAGGCACGAATGGCATAAGCTTCGCCTAGAATTATGTTATACATACGTTTCTCTGTAAATACATCGGGATTAGCCTTTGCATTTTTGATGATAAGGCTAGCTTGAGCAACGGTCTTAAAAAGGTTAGTATAAATACCCTTGACTGTAGATTTGGCATTGTCTGTAGTATAGTCATGCAGGGCAAGGTCGCGTTCGCCAAGACGTGTGGTGCTTGGGTTAATGCGCCACAGGTTAGCTAGATTCTCAATACTTGTCATGGTTAGCTGCAGACCGTATCCGCTTTGGTTTGCCATCTGCATATAACAACCTACAAGTGCCATCTGGAAGCCTTTTTCGGTAGAGAACTGGTCTTCTTCTTTTTGTTCAGTCTCAGGACGCACGTCTAGCCAGTTGTTGCACGACGTGAGTATTGTACCGAATGCTAAATTACAAATGATAAAGGCAAAGCCTATCACCTGTTTGTTTTTTATTTTGATATTCATATTTCTGAATGCTGAATTATTATTCTTTATTTCTTTCATTAGAACAACAGTTTTACGCTACCCAGTATGTTTCGTGCATAGGGATAGCTTGTACCACGCTCTTGCTTAACACTGCCCCAGTGAACTAGGTCGTTGCAGTTCAGACCGAATGTAACAGACTGCATTCTCAGGTTCTTTCTTACAAAATTGCTGTCCCAACGGTACTGTAGGCTGAGAGAAGAAAGTTCCAGGACATTGTCCTTCATGACGAAACGTGAGGTAGCACGTGTTTGGTCTTCCTCGTAACCCTTGAAGAATGTAACGTCGCCAGGATTCATCCAACGGTCTGTGAGGGCACGTCTGTCGACATTCTGATATTTCAGCGAATTGATAGAAACCTCGACCTTGTCGCGCAATGTGCTATTGTAGGTGTAGCCTCCCCAATAATAAGAGAAGGTAAAGTTCAGTGTCCAACCCTTATAACGGACAACGTTTGAGAAGTTACCACGATACTTGGGATCTGCCTGTCCACAGAACACCTTGTCGCCGGCACGCCATGTGTCTGTTACGTTACCATCTCGGTCCACGTAGAGTTCCTTACCCGTTGAGGGGTCAATCCCCAGAGACTTAACAGCGTAGATGGCATTCTGAGGCATTCCCTCATAGAAGAGGTTGGCAACTTCTACATCTTGTTCACGATATGCTTCTGTCTGTGCCTTTACGGCATCAGAGAGTTTGGATATCCAGTTCTTGTTGTAAACCAACTGGCCTGTCATCATCCAAGTGAAGTCATGCTTAAGGTCACGGATGGGATAACCGGTAAGAGAAAGCTCCCAACCACGGTTACGAACCTCTCCGATATTGGCAATGTAACTGTTCCAACCCATACTTGAGGGGAGGTCCATAGAAGAGAGTAGGTTAGAGGTCTTCTTTGTATAGTAGTTGAACTCGCCCTTGAGACGACCCTTCAGCATTCCGAATTCAAGACCGAAGTTGCTGGAGAAGGTTGTCTGCCAAGTAAGACGAGGGTTACCCCATGCTGTTAGCTGAGAACCTACCCATGTCATGTACTTGCTATTGGTAATAGAATTATATATGGTATTGGCACCAGAGCCGCTACCCATCTGAGAACCAACCTCACCAACTGATGCTTTCAGACGCAGAATGCTCAGGATTGGATTGGCTTTGAAGAATTTCTCATTATGAACATTCCATCCAATACCTGTAGACCAGAAGGGGGCCCATTTCTTTTCGGCACCGAAAGTAGAGCTACCGTCAACACGATATGAAAGGTCAACATAGTAACGTGAATCGTAGGTATAGTTGACGTTGCCGGTGAATCCTATACGGCGTGTCTTTCCCTTTGTTCCAGAGGGTGTTCCGTTCTTGTAATACTGACGTGCATTACCCAAGAAAGGATTGTCGCTGTCAGAGATACCCTCAGCTGTGAAGGTGTAAGAGAGATTGTCGTTTGAAGCGATGTTATAGTCGGCACCTACATAAAGTTGGTGCTTGTTGGCAAAGACGTGGCTATATGCCAAGTTGATGTTGCCATCGTAGCTGTAGCCCTTTCCTGTACCATAACGATAGAGTCCACGACGCAGGAAACCCTCGTCGTCCTGATAAGCAGAACCTGTGGTGAAGGTTGAATGCTCTGCAGGTAAGAAGTAGTCGCTGTCGTTGGTCAATCTGCTGATACCGAACTGACTACGAAGGGTTAGGTCGGGAATGATTTTCCACTCAACAGAGAAGTTGTTTGTCAGTGTCTCGTGACCAGATTTGTTGATTGTGTTTAACTCTGCGTCATAAAGTGGGTTGGCACGGCCTAAATCACCTTGTGACGGGCCAAGGAAAGGCTCGAACTTTTGAACCAACTGACCATTCTCATCGTATGGGATGTCGTAGGGCTGCAGGGAAACATACTGACTGTAGCTGCCGTAGTTACTCTCCTGAGAACGTACAAGGCCGAATGTGGTGTAGTTTTTAAATTTAAAGTTCTTAAGGTTATAAACCAACTGAATGCTACCGTTGAATGAGTTGCGGTGAGAGTTCTTCATTGCACCCTCAGTGTTCTTGTAGTTAACACTAGCGGCCCAACGGAATTCATTGCTACCACCTTCAAGTCGTACATTGTAGTGTGAACCTACACCTGTACGAACTGGCTTACTCAGCCAGTCTGTAGTAGCACCGCTGAGAACCTTACGCAATTTTGTATTATAGTGTTCTTGGAAGTTAAAATCGTTGGTAGTATAACTATCTTCAGAATACAGTCCTAAAGAGTTCTCTAACTCTAGTTTCTCTTTTGCATTCAGATAGTCATAGCTTGTTAGGTCTGGTGCCTCGATGTCAATTCCAATCTCTGCCTGAACGCGCAGTTTACCTGCTTCGGGCTGACGTGTTGTAACAACGATAACTCCGTTAGAACCACGTGAACCGTAGATGGCTGTTGCGGCAGCATCCTTCAGAATATTGATGCTTTCGATTTCCTCGTCGTTATAGTCCATCAACTTCTCCAGTGACATCTCGAAACCATCCAGAATAATAAGAGGTGTGTTGACTGATGTGCTTGTTGAGCTGTTGAACTCTGCAACGCTCATAGGCAAGCTGGAGTTACCACGGATGTTAATCTGAGGCAGGTTGTTGGGGTTACTACCAGCCAGATTGTTTACCTGGAAGTTCAGTGAGGCGTCGATTGTCTTTAGGGTCTGCAGTAGGTTCTGTCCCTTATGTAACTTCAATTCCTCCTTGTTGATCGTAGAGACTGCACCGGTGTAACTTTCACGTGCTTTAGAGAAGATACCGGTAACCACTACGTCATGTAGTGCGTTATTGTCTTTCATAACCACGTCTTGCTTCAGATCTTTAGTTCCTGATGCCAGTGAAACCTGTTGCTCCTTCATACCTACATAGCTGAATTTCAGCTGACAGGCTTTTGTTGGCACTTTCACAGAATAGAAACCCTTTTCGTTGGTAATTGCAACAGCCTGACCATTGCCAATTCTGATAGGAACTCCAACCAGTTCTTCGCCTTGTTCGTCACGTACTGTACCGCTAACGGTTCTTTGCTTACCATCCGGAGCTTTTGTTACCTGCTCCTTGCTATTGCTTGTACCTTGGGCATATGCACATGATCCCCATGGTACAAATGTCCAAAGGGCAAGTACAACAAGCAAGAGCTTTTTCAGTTCAATTGCTAATTTACTCATTGATTTAATGAAATTAATATATAATGTATGTGTGTATTTTCCAATAAATCTGCGCAAAGATACGAATAAAATGTATATGTGCAATAAAAATGCTTAAATTTAGATGATATTTCTTAATATATTTAAATTTGTGTAATATTTATTTGAATTTGTCGGCACAATGCCATTTTTGTAGAATATTTTTCTTTGGATTGGCATTTAGCGAAGAAAAAAGCCGACACCCTAATGGGTATCGGCTTTTCAATTTTATGGAATTTCTGAGTATTTTACTCTTCGACTGCTGTCTGGGCGGCGGCTTTTTACTGATTTTAAAATAAACCACAAAGTGCAAAATAGATAATACAAAAAGCTTCCCAATGAGCATTTGTAAAACTGTTTAACGTTACTTCTGCAGTTATGTCGAAGATAATTAGTACCTTTGTACCCGCAATGAAGCTAGATCTGTACATCAACGAAGCTAACGACTACGCACGCGACATCCGTGTGCCAGTTTATCATCCCCACGTCGCCATCATCCATTACGACGAGGCTGGAGAAATACGGCATTCGCTGAATCGCATCGACTGCTACGGCATCTTCCTGCAGCGTGAGTTCCCGGAGAACCTGACCTATGGCATCGGTACCTACCACGATAGCGACGGGTCGCTGATAGCTTTTGCTCCAGGCCAAATTGGCGGCAAGCGCGACGATGGCACACGGAGGCAGTATCACGGATGGGTGCTGTTGTTCGACCCCGTGTTCATCCACGGAACGGAGATAGAGCGACGGATGAAAGACTATCATTTTTTCTCTTACAACAGCAACGAGGCGTTATTTCTGAAACCACAAGAGAAGGACATGCTGGCCGGACTGATGACGAATATACGAACGGAATTAATGAATGCAGAGAATGACGATGATGTGCAAGATGACATCATTCGCGACTACATCCAGTTGATACTCGATTACTGCAACCGCTTCTATGCCCGTCAGTTCAAGGAGATGACCGCGGGTGGTAGCGACATCCTTGCCCGATTCCAACAAGTGCTTATCGACTACTACGAACAAGGCAAGCAGCGACAAGAGGGGCTACCCAACGTAAAATACTGCGCCAGCGAGCTATGCCTATCGCCTGGTTATTTCGGTGATATCGTGCGCGGGGCTATGGGCGAGAGTCCAAAAGACTATATCCGAGGGTTCATTGTCCGTCGTGCTAAGAACCTGCTGCTTAGCGGACTGAGCATCACGCAGGTGTCTGATGAACTGGGCTTTGAATACCCCAATCATTTCACCCGTCTTTTCAAGCAGCTGACAGGTCAGACTCCAACGCAATTTTTCGCTGCCCAGCGCAAAAAATAAACAATCCTCATTTTTGGTAGATTTATCCGTAATCCGTCTAACCGGGCTACGGATTTTTCGTCGTACCTTTGCACCCAGATTCAAACAATTGAAAATGACAGACGGTATGAGACAGATGATGATGCTACTGGCAGCGATGTTGTTCGTCAGTTGCTCAAGCGAAGAAAACGAAGTTATGGCACAGACGATGACACAGAAACTCTACATAACCATCGATGGCATGACTAAGACTGCTACTATGGTTGACAATGCGGCTACGCAGGAATTAGTGGCAAGACTGCAGCAGTCCCCCGTCACGGTGACGCTGAACTCCAGTGGTGGTTTTGAGATTTGGGGAGCACTGGGCTTCTCGTTGCCCACAAGCAACCAACAAGTCAACGCCCAGCCAGGCGATGTCGTGCTTTACAATGGCAGCAACATCTGCATGTTCTACGGCACGAATTCATGGAGTTACACCCGTCTGGGGCATATTGACGGCCTCTCAGAGGGTGAGTTGTGCACGTTCCTCCATGCCAGCGAGAGCAACATCAGCGTAATGCTGTCGCTGGAGAATACTACGGGCATTAGTCAGGTTAGAGCTGATGAAGACCAGTCTAAATCCCACACGCTCCAAGGTACTATCGCACAGGCAGGATATAAAGGAATTATCATTATGAATGGCAAAAAAATAATCAGATAAATATGAAAAAGGTAATAGTTATTTCGACGAGTCTTCGTCGTGGTTCAAACAGCGATATGCTCGCTGACAAGTTCGTGGAAGGAGCTGTGAGTGCCGGAAACGAGGTAGAGAAGATTTCTCTCGTAGACAAAGACATCCGGTTCTGTACGGGTTGCTTTGGTTGTCAAAAGTTAGGCAAGTGTGTCATCAAGGATGATGTGAACGACATCATGGAGAAGGTGTTGGAAGCCGATGTCGTGGCGTGGGCTACTCCAATTTATTATTACGAGATGAGCGGACAAATGAAGACACTCATAGACCGCATGAATGCCATGTACCCGCTTGACTATAAGTTCCGCGACATCTATCTGCTGACCACGGCTGCCGAGAACGAGGAAGAGACTCCGAAGCGAGCTGAAATCGGTCTCACAGGATGGATTGACTGCTATCCCAAGAGCCGCCTGGCTGGTACACTCTTTTGTGGAGGCGTGAACGACCCGCGAGAAATAGAAGGGAACGCTAAATTGCAGGAAGCATTCGAAATGGGTAAAGGAGTTTAAGGTATGAAGAAAGTATTATTAGCTGTGCTTGCTGCGGGAATGCTCACGGCTTGCACGAACAAACAAACTACAGACAAGGATATGAAACAGGAACTGACATTGACGCAGGAGTGGGACAAGGTGTTCCCGCTGAGCGAGAAAGTTGACCACAAGAAGGTGACGTTTGAGACACAGTACGGCTTGACGCTGGCGGCAGACCTCTATATTCCTAAAGTTGAGAGTTTAGAGTCGAGTGTTGAGAGATTCCCCGCCATCGCCGTGAGCGGCCCGTTCGGAGCCACCAAGGAGCAGTCGAGTGGACTCTATGCCATGCGGATGGCAGAGCGTGGCTTCGTGACGCTGGCCTTCGACCCATCGTACACTGGCGAGAGCAGCGGTGAGCCCCGTCGCACGGCCTCGCCCGACATCAACACCGAGGACTTCATGGCTGCCGTCGATTACCTCTCACGTCAGGAGAATGTGGATGCAGAGAAAATTGGTGTTATCGGCATCTGCGGATGGGGAGGCATCGCCCTGAATGCTGCCGCTGCCGACCCTCGCATCAAGGCTACGGTGGCCAGCACGATGTACGACATGACCCGCGTCGGCGGCAACGGCTACTACGACAGCGAGGACAAGGAGGAGTCGCGCCATGCTGCCCGTGAGACTTTGGCTAAACAGCGTCTGGCCGACCCCAAGGCAATGGTTGGTGGCGTCGTTGACCCACTACCCGACGATGCGCCCCAATTCGTGAAGGACTACTATGACTACTATAAAACTCCACGCGGCTATCATGCCCGCTCAGGCAACTCAAACGATGGCTGGCGTGTCATCGGCACACAAGCGTATTCCAACAGCCGATTCCTATACTATATCAACGAGATTCGTTCTGCAGTCCTCGTGATGCATGGTGAAAAAGCTCACTCACGCTATTTCGGTGAAGCCGCCTACAAATATATGGTGGAAGGCCAGGCCGAGGGTTACAACTTTGTTGGAAAGCCCAACCCTGTACCCGAGAACAAGCAGTTGCTTATCATCCCGGGAGCCTCACATTGCGACCTCTACGATGGAGGCCAGGGTGACTTCATTCCTTGGAACAAGCTGGAGGATTTCTTTAAGACAAACTTGCAATAAATGGTTGAGAAGAAGATTGTCCAAATTGATTCCGTTGATACGTACAACAAGCTGTACGGTTGGGAAACGTTGCATCCGCTGGTGACGGTGGTGAATCACACGGTGGAACTGCCAACAAGTATGAACCACACGCGGCTGAACTACGGTCTCTATGCCCTGTTCCTGAAGCAGGGCGAGGGTTGCTCGATACGCTACGGGCGCGAGAAGTATGACTATCAGGAGGGAACTGTCGTTAGTTTCAAGCCAGGACAGGTGGTAGAGGTGGAATGGGACGAGTCTAAACCCATGCCACCTTCGCGGGGGCTTCTGTTCCATCCTGACTTGATTTATGGTACGCCTTTAGCCAAGCGCATCCACGACTATACCTTTTTCGACTACGACCAGCGCGAGGCCTTGCATCTCTCGGAGCGAGAACAACGTATCGTCAGCGACCTGCTCGACAGCATCGAGGAGGAGTTGCAGCACCCCGTCGATAAGCACTCGAAAACGCTCATTACCGATGCCATCGGCATGATGCTCGACTACTGCATGCGCTACTACGACCGCCAGTTCATCACACGTCACAAGGTGAACAGCGACATCATGACCCGCTTCCAGCACGACTTAGAGGCATACTTCCGCAGTGGAGAGGCTGAGCTCAAGGGACTGCCCTCTGTGGCCTACTTTGCAGACAAGGCCTGCCTCTCATCAGGCTATTTCGGCGATCTCGTCAAAAAAGAAACGGGTCTCACGGCACAGCGTTACATCCAGAACAAAGTCATCGACCTCTCGAAACAGTATATCATGGACAAAGAGCTGACTCTCAATCAGGTGGCCTACAAGCTCGGCTTCCAATATCCACAACACTTCACGCGACTGTTCAAGAAGGAGGTCGGCATGACACCGAGTGAGTATAGAAACTAAAGTCTGGATAATCCGAGTGCAGAGTGGTTGGAAGCGGTTACGGATGAATAATACAATGGCTTGACTGGCGCGACAAAAACTCGCACTCCACGCTGGA
>JAEEGK010010740.1_pt1 | contig 21085 bp, 16 predicted proteins | sample 8958771 | NCBI WGS metagenome assembly JAEEGK01 (sample SAMN16246547, study PRJNA631951) | gut metagenome | biome: gut microbiome; feature: rumen; material: SC-attached | host: Bos | place: Iran: Karaj | collected 2018-10 | reverse complement strand
AATACAGAACATAGTTTTTTAAAAAGCACAAATAACAAATCAACAGAAAATTTATTTTACAATAATAATAATAATAATAATTTTACAGAAATTACTGATAAAAATAATAATAATAATAATATCAATAATAATAATAATAATAATAATGATAATAATAATAATAATAATGACAATTATAATAATAATGAAAATAATAATAATATAAATAATATTAATAATAATATTTATAATAATATTAATAATAATAATAACAATAGTCTAAAATTAAAACAAGAAGAAAACAAAAACGATGTAATAAATTCCATAAACAGCAGCATAATATCATCAGCAACATTCGACGCAAACATTTTAAACTTCGCAAAAATAATAAACCCCTCCTCATCCGAAACATTATCCGAATTTACCACCCCCACAATATTAAAACTCGAAAATAAATTAAAAAAAATACGAATAATTCCCTCCACAAACAAAAACGTAATCACTCGTCCAACATTCAAATTCAACAGTGACAACAGTATATATTCCGGAGAATGGAACATCGAAACAGGCAAGCGTGAAGGGTATGGAATATACATCGACAAAAACGGTAATAAATACACAGGTTATTTTTTAGATGACTGTTTCGACGGTCGCGGAAGATTAATAGACACCGAAGGAAATTATTACGAAGGTAATTTCAAAAATGGTAAAGCAAATGGAATAGGAATATTGCGTTTAAAAAATGGATATAAATACATAGGCGAATGGTTGAATGATGTTCCTGAAGGAATTGGAAAAGAATTTAAATCAAATGGTGATAAATATGAAGGTGAATTTAAAAATGGTATGAAAGAAGGAAAAGGTGATTATTATTTTAACGAAGGTGAAATTTATAATGGGAATTTTGAAAAAGGGAAATTTAATGGAAATGGGAAATTTCAATGGAAAAATGGGCGAATTTACATTGGTGAATGGAAGAATAATGAAATGAATGGGAATGGAATATTTAAATGGCCGAATGGGAGAATTTATAAAGGAGAATATAAAAATAATAAAAAAGATGGAAATGGAATTTATTTTTGGAATGCTAATAAATATTATGAAGGTTCTTGGGTTAATAATTTGCCTTTTGGTTTGGGAACGTTTGTTGAAAATGATGTTAAAAAAGTTGGAATGTTTCGATATGGAAGAATTATTAATGTAAAAGAAGAAATTAAAGAAAAGAATTTGAATTATTTGTATGAAAATGAAAATGAAAAAATTCAAGCGTTTGATAATAATAATAATAATAATAGTAGTAATAATGTTAATTTTAATGTTAATTTTAATGTAAGTCATAAAAATAGTAGTAAAAATATTTATAAAAAATTATTGTATAATAAAACTGGAAAATTTGGAATTGTTAAAAATAGTTCTATGAATTTAAGTTCTTTAATTAAAGAATTTGAAGATAGTATTTTTGAAGAAAATGAAAATAAAGATGATGAAAATAAATGATTATTTTTTTTTTCTTTGTTTTTATTTTTTATAAATATAAAAATGAAATTTATTTTATTATTATAAAATTATAAAATTATATTTTATTATTATTATTATTAAATAACATAATTATTTTATTTTACAATATAAAATAAAATAAATATTTTAAATTTTTTTTTATTAATTTATAAAAATTTATAAATAAAAAAAAAAAAATGATTTTTATAATTTTTTTTCAAAAATTCAAAAAAAAAAATAAAAAAAATATTAAAAATAAAAAAAAAATGGGAAATTTTTTCGAAAACAAAACCGAAAATATTTTAATTTGTTTACGTCAAGATTCAAACGACAAATTAAAAGAACTAATTTCTTTATATAAAATAACCCCAAACGAAAAATTTACATCTCGAAATCGAACATTAATTCAACTATGTTCATATTATTCTTCTCCAAAATGTTTAGAAACATTAATCGAATTAAAAAACGACATTAACATTTGTGAAGAATCAACAAATGAATCGCCATTATTCATCGCATGTAAATTTAATTACATAAAAATCGTCGAAATTTTATTAAATCAAACCGAAATTAATTTTTTAACAGAAAATTACAATAAATTAAATTGTTTAGACATTGCGATTTTAGAAGGAAATTACGAAATTTGTTATTATTTACTTAATAAAACAACAATGAAAATTGAATCTTCATTAGAAAAATACATTTCAATGAACATGCAATTAAATTTTCCTTTGTTTGACATTAGTTTATTTTATGATTGTTTGAAAAAAAACATTTCGCCTGAAAAATGTCCGAGTTTCGCTATTAAAAATAAGAAACAAAAAGAATTTGAAGGAAAAGTTCCTGATCCTAATGAAAGTTGGACTGATTTTTTCAAAAGATTAATGCGATTGGAACTTTATCAACCGCCGCTTGTTGATAAAAATAAAGTTGATAATATGAATAGTTTGTATATGAAATTTCAAACGAGTTTATGTGAAAGAGAATATAATATTAAATTTGATAGAACGAAAGATTCTATTGATGAAAATAATGATTTTGATGATGATGAAATTGAAAAAAATTTTTTTATTCATAAGAAAAAAAATAAATCGATGAGAAATTATTATGAAAATCAAGATTTGAGTAAATTTAATGAAAAAAAAAAATTAATTAATAATGATTTTGAATTAAATGATAGAAAAAATACTATTAATAATAGTAATAATAGTAATGATAATTATAATAATAATATTTTAATTTTAAATATTAATAAAAATTAAAATAAAATTATAAATAAAAAAATTATAAATAAAAAAAAAAAATGGGAATTTTAATAAAAATATTTTTCCAAATTTTAATATTATTAATATTCTTAATTTATTATTTTTATCCTATAAATTCATATTCTCCATTTTCAGATGAAATAGAAAAAATAACAATCGGCGATGGAGAAAATTTAAAATTAGGAATAATAAGTGACATTCATTTACCATATTCAAAAAAAAGCAGAAAATATTTAAAAGATTTCATAACAAATCTCGAAAATTCCCTAAAAATTCTTAAACAAAATCAAATCGATGTTTTAATTGTCGCTGGCGACATAGGCGAAAAAGGTTCAGAATATGCATATAAATTATTTTTATCAATTTTCAATAGAATTTTTAACAAAAATCAACCGATTTTAAATATTATTATGGGAAATCATGATTATTTCGGTCCTTATTATAATAACATTTATCATCAAAAAATATTCGAAAAAATCTTCAAACAAAAACCATTTTCACATAAAATAATAAATAACATTCATTTTATAAACTGGGGAAATGAAAATAAAGACATGAATCACAAATCGAATTTAAATAACACATGGTTTAAAAAACACATTGAAATCGCATTAAAAAACAATAAAAAAAAACCAATTTTTGTTATTACGCATGTTAATCCTTTTAATACAGTTTTTGGCAGTGAAAAATGGGGAAATTCAAATTTGAAAAAATTGTTTGATGATTATGAAGAAATTATTAATATTTGTGGACATTCACATTTTTCTTTAATGGATGAAAGAAGCATTTTTCAATATAATTTTACTGTTGTTCAAGCACAAACAATTTCGAGAATTGAATGTGAATTAAATAAAGAAAATGGATTTTATCCTGAATATTTTAATAAAGAAATTGATAAAAAAAATAATGTTATTTTTAATTCAATGGGTTTGATTGTTAATGTTAATAAAACGAATGTGCAATTTCAAAGAATTTCTTTTAGTTTTAATAAGATTTATAATAAATTTTGGAATGTGAAAATTCCGGTTAAAAAAGAGAATTTTCTTTATAAAAATGAAGATAGAATTAAAAATGATAAAAAACCTGATTTTAAATGCGATAATAAAATTTTCTTTATAATTAAAAAAAATTATAAAAAACATGCTCAAATTGTTATTAAATTTGAACAAGCTTTTCATAATGAAAATGTTTATGAATATAAAATTATTATTTTTAATTATGATGGAGAAATAATAAAAGAATTTTATTATTTATCTGATTTTTATTTGTTGCCTGAAAATAGAGAAAAATTTATTAGTTTTAAATTAAATTATGATTTTTCTAAAGATTTAAAATATTATATTAAAATTTATGCTATTGATTCTTGGGGAAAAATTTCTGATAATTATTTAATTCAAGATTTAAATGTAACTGAAATTATTAATAATAAAAATTTATAATTTATAATAATAATAATTTTAATTTAAAAATTATTTTTTTTTTTTTTATTTCCATTGAAATTCATTGAATTGTTGATTTGCGTTTTTTCGCATGAAATCGAAAATTTTTGATAAATTATTTTTTACGTTTTTTAATTTTTTTCTTTCGATTTTCATAATTTTTTTATTGTTTTCGAAATAAAATTCTTTTAAACAATTGCATCTTTTTTTTAATTCAATTGAATGAATTAAATTATTTTTTAATTCTAAATTTTTTTTATTTTTTTCTTCTAATAATTTATTTAATAATTTTTGTTTGTTTTTTTCCATTTTTTTTAATTTATATTTTTCATTTTCAATTTTATTTTTTTGAATGTTATTATTATCATTTAAAAATTGTTCTTTGAATTTTTTTTCTTCGATTTTTTCAATTTCTAATTTTTCTTCATCATTTAATAATTCTTTTAAATCAATAAGATTAGAAAAATTATTTTTTTTAATTATTTTTTCATTTTTTTCATTTAAATTTTCATTTTTTTCATTTAAATTTTCATTTGAATTTTTTTCATTCAAATTTTCATTTTTTTCATTTAAATTTTCATTATTTTCATTCAAATTTTCATTATTTTTTTCTTTATTTTCTTTAACATAATCAATTCCAGTTAAAATTAAAGATTTTTTTTCTTCTTCATCAAAAGTTTTATTATTATTTTTTCTTTTTAAAACAACAATTTTATGATGATTATTTTTATTTGAAAAAATCGGAGGCAAAGTTAAATGATTATTATTACTAATTTTATTATTAATTTTTTTATTTTCAACAGTTTTTATTCTTGAATTATTAACAATAAAATCATCTTTTATTAAAAAAACATCATTTATTTTATTAAAATCATCATTAAAATTATAATTTTGCGAAAATTCCATTTTTATTTAAAAAATAACTTCAAAAAAAAATAAAAATTAAATTTAAATTAAATAAATGAAAGAAAATGAAAATGAAGAAAATGAAGAAAATGAAGAAAAAAAAGAAAAAAAAGAAGAAGATTTATCAAAAAAATTAGACAAATTTTCAAAAATAAAAAAAGTTGATAGTGAAATTGACATTTCAATTGATGATGAAGAAAATAAAACAAATAATTTTAAAGAATCAGGCGAAGATTTATTTAATGTCAAAACAAACAATGAAAATAATAATAATCTCAACGAAAACGAAAAAAATTTCATTGAAAATTCAAATGAAAATTTAAATGATTCTATTCAAAATGATGAAATGCAATTGCCAGATTTTTATGAAATTGATTTTTATGATTTTGAATTAAAAAAAATTTCCGAAAATGAAAAAAATTCAATAAAAAAAATAAAAGAAAAATACAAAATAAAAAAAATTGTTTCTTTTAATGAAATTGAAATTTATTTAAATTCTAAAAATATTAATTTATTAGATTTTAATAATTTTTCTATTGAAAAAAAACATTTGTATCAACATCGAGATGTAATTTTTTTAGGCAACATTAATAATTACAACAACGAAAAAAATTGTTTTGTAAAATGTTTTAATTTCAATAACGAAACTGAATTAAATGAAATTATGCGAGAATTAACAATTTTTTTTAATGTTTTTGAAAACACAAATTTTTGTAATGAAATTTTTGGTTATTATTTCGATGATGTTAATAAATGTTTGTATATTTTTTATGAATATTTTAAATTAAAAATTATTAATGTTGTAATTAATTATGATTTAAAAGAAAATTCAGAAAAAAATTCAAATGAAGAAATTTCTTTTGAAAAAGAAAATTTAAATGAAAAATATTTAATTTTAAATCAATTAAAAAATTTTTTAGCTTTTATTCATAGCAATGGAATTATTCATCGTGATTTAACATTAGATTATTTTTATTATGATGAAGAAAAAAAACAAATTAAAATTTTCGATTTTACAAATAGTTTTTGTTTCCCAGAAGAAATGTTAAAAACTGAAACAGAAAAAATCGATAAAGAATTAATAAGAGAACTTAAATCGTTAATGTATAAAGATGGATTGTTTCTTACTCCAAAATTTATTCCACCGGAATTGTCAAGTGAATCACCAAAAATCGGATATTTTCAAGACATTTGGGCATTTGGATGTATGTTAATAGAATTGTTTTTGGATTATAGTAAATATGAAGATGAAAATATTAATCCGTTTTTAACTAGAGTTTTTCAAGGTGATCAATTTAATAATAAATCAACAAATGAAGAAGGTGATTTAATAATAAAAGACGCAATTCCGAAAATTCCAAAAACAATTCCAAAAAACATTGGAAAAATTATTTTAAAATGCATAGAATACGAAATTTATAACCGAATTACAACAGATAATTTAATAGATAAAATCAACAGTTTATTAAAAGAAGAAAAATTCAATACAGAAGAATTAAATTCCGTCATGCGAAGTAAAATAAACAAAATGATTGCGATTAATAATAAATTATATAATTTATATAAAGATGAAGGTGTGAATGAAGCTGATTATTTTTACAAAACAACAAATGTGATATTTAAAAATTGTGAAGATCATCCGGAAAAAATAAAGAATTTGTATTGCAGAAATTGTAAAGATATTATTTGCGACATTGATTATAAAAAAGAACATGAAGGTCATAAAGTTTCTTGTTTAGGCGGAATTAATCCTTTGGATGGAGAAAAAACTATTGATTTTATTGATGATAAAAAAAAATTACGTGATAGACAAATTGATATTGAAAAAATTGAATTAGATAGAAATTATAAAGTAATTGAAAAATTTTGTAATACTTTCAACAACGATTATGAAAACGAAAAGGAAAAAATAAAAAAAAACTACGAAAACATTCGTAAAAAAATAAAAGAACTTCACAAACTTCAAATAAATCAACTAAATGACTCAAAATTTAATTTTTTAGATTCAAAATTCAAAAAAATCTTCAACGAATCAAAAAAAATCGGCGATTATTGCAAAACATTTTATTTCAACAAATATTTATTCTTATCAAATTTAAATCGTTTTAATTTATCATTCATGAACAAAGAAATCGATTCAAACAATTTTTTACTCTTCAAAAAAAAATGGGAAAAATTCGACGATTGCACAGAAAAATTAAAATCAACCTCAAACGAACTCAAAGAAAAATGCGAAAGTTTACGAATTCCAGGAAAATACATTTTTCGCAAACAAATTTACACCGAAAATTTATTCAAAATGTTAAAATCAACAGAATCAAAAATTCACACAGAACAACACAAATTTTTTGATTTCACAACACCAAATTCATTGTATTTAACAAAAGAATTATTAATGATCATTCCATTAACAAACACGATTTTTTCCTATAGCAAAAACAGCTACAAAAAAATCAAAATCAACTTCGAAAAACACAAAGTAAAAATCAATTCATTTTTACCCGGATGCGCAACTTTACATCAAAATGAATATTTTTTTATCACAGGCGGAGAAATCAAAGACGAAGCAACAAGTTCTTTCATTTACATGAAAATCTCGCAGAAAATCATCGAAGAATCAATAGAAATGAATTTCACGCGAAGATTTCATACAATGATGGATTTATCAACTGAAAAAAAAAACTACATTTGCGTCATTGGCGGATGGGACAGTAAAGAAGTAGAAATGATAGAAACAACAGATGGAATTTTCACAAAATGGCTCATTTTACCTTCAATGCACAAATGCAGAAGCGATCCAACAACTTTTTTATATAACAAAAAATATTTGTATGTTTTCGGCGGGTGGGATTATACAACAAAAAAAAGCGTGAATGAAATTGAACGATATGAAATTTTCAATGGAGAAAATATAAAATTAACTAAACAATGGGAAAGAATTAAAATAAAAGGTGAGAGTAATTTATTAATGAAATATAATATGGGTTTAATTGAAATTAAAAAAAATGATGAAGATGAAAATAAAAATATTTTATTAATTGGAGGTTATAATGAAAATTTTGATTATAGTTGCGATGTTGTGAATGTTGAAATATTACAAAAAGAAAATTTTGTTAATGTGAAAAAAGAAGAAAAAGGATTGCCGCAAGGAGGAGAAAGTTCGTTTTGGTATGAAAAACATTTTCATTATATGAAAAATGATTTAGATGGAGAAGAAATTGCGATTAATTTTAATTGTTTTAATAATTTGTATGTTTATAATTTTAAAAATAAAACGTTTCGACAATTTGCGAATACAACAACGAAAATTTAATTAATTTTTTTTATTTATTATTATTTTAATAATATTTAATAATAATAATAATAATAATAATATTTAAATTCCTAATTTTTTTGTTAATTCTTGTTTATGAAATTCTTTTATGTGATTATAAAAATAATTCATATCATCTGTATTGAATTTATTACAAACGTTGCAAATGTAAATTTTAACTGGACATTTTTTGTTATAAACATGGTCTTTTAAATCTTTTATATTTATTAATTCTTTTTTGCAATATTTGCATTGAATTGGAAGACTTCCAATTATTCTATGAAGTTGAATATTTAATTGAAAATCATTTTCTTTATCATTGCCTTTTTTACAAAAAAAACAAGGACTTTCAATACATTCTTCACATATATTATGTTCACAAAATTTACATGAAAAAGGTTTATCTAAAATATTATTACATTTTTTGCAATCAAAAAAACCTTTTTTAAATTTAATTTCAAAATTATCTTCAGACATTAAAATTTTAATATGATATTAATAATAATTTTTTATTTATTTATTTTTATAATAAATTTTTTTATTTTAAAAATAGAAAAATTTAAATGAATGAATCAAATGAAATTCAATCTTTAATATTAATAAATGGTTTGTATATTAAAATAAATAATATTTCAGAATTAATTCAATTAGAATTTTGTATTTATGATTTATTAAAAAAACAAGTTTCAAATGAAACTTCAATTTACATTTTTCCTATTCAATATTTTAATTCAAACATTGAAAAACAAAAAGAAATTCTTGAAATTTCAATGAAAGAAAGTCAAATTGATTTTTCATATAAAAACGAATATAAAAATTTAAACGAAACAACAAAAATTTTTAATGATTTAATAGAAAATAAATTCATTAATAATAATATTAACATTGGAATTATTTATCAAAACGAAAATTTATTAGATTTAATAAAAAAACACAAAGAAAATAAAAAAATAAAATTTTATAATATTTTCGAAATTTATCAAAATTTTTATAACAAATCAAACAAAGAAAATTTATTATCAATGTTAAATTCATTGCACTTAAAAATATCAAAAGACGATGATAAATTCATTTGCAAATTTGAATTAAACATTATGGTTAGAATTATAAATAAAATGGTCAAAGATGGAAAAAAATTTAATTTAAATGATAAAAACGAAATTAATGAAAATTTAAATAAAAACATTCAAATTGATTATGAAAATTCTGAATATGAAAAAATCGAAAATTACATTAATGAAAATAATATTTTTTATTTATTATTTAAAAATTTTCCTTCTTATATTAATAAAAATGATATTTTAAATTTATTATATTTATACACAATTTCTGAAAATGATATTTGTATTTCATATGATTTTTTCGGAAGAAAAACAGGAAAAGTTTATTTACGTATTTTTAATTACGTAATTTTTCGTGAAATTTATACGAATTTCAATTTTTATTATTTCAATGACAAATTCATCATCGAAGTTTTTGAAAGCAATTCAAGAGAATTTAATTCATGTTTAAAATCAGAAATTTTCGCTGAAAATAATTATTTTTACAACAAAAATTTACAAAACAAAATTTTCGTTAAAATATCAAAAATTTTATCAAATATTAAAGAAAATGACATTAACAATTTCCTTCAAAATTACAATATTTGTCAAAATGGAATTGTATTTAATTTAAACAAAAACGAAATTAATAATTCTGAATGTGTCGTTGCGTTTTTGAATGAATCTGAAAAAGAAGATGCAATTCAAAGAGAAAATGGACGTTTATTAAAATCTCAAACAATTTTTATAGAAAAATCAAATTTAGATGAATTTGAAAAATTTTCTAATAGTTATTCATTTCAAAACTGGATGAAAATAATTTCCGAATTCATTTCGCCTGATGATGTTACTCGCGCTTTGTTTATTAATGGTTTTCCTTTGGATGTTAAAATAAGAGAAATTTTGGAATATTTGAAAATTTTTAATATTAATGACAGTGATTTAATTATTGATGAAAGAATTTTAAAAGAAAATGGAAGTTTAATTTGTAAATTTTATGATGAAGAAATTGCAAATCAAGCCAAAAAATTTATTTTGAATAATAATATTGAAAAAAAAGGAAGAATTAAAAAAATTTATGCGGAAAATTTATTAGAAGTTGTTAATAAACAAAATTCTAGTTTATAATTAATTTTTTTTTAATTAATGTAATTTAAATTTAAATTTAATATTTTTAATAATAATAATAATATTTAATTTTATTTAGTTGCTTTTTTTCTTCCTTTTTTTTTCTCTACTTTTTGTTCGGTTTTTTTTTCTTGTTCTGGCTCATTTTCTTTAGGAATTTCTTCTTTTACATTTTCAACTTCTTTTTTTTCATTTTTTTGATTTTCATTATTATTATTATTAATATTATTTTGAACATTTTTATTAACATTTTCGTTTTTTTCAACAGTTTTTTCGCCGTTTTTTTTATAAATTTCTAAATCATTATCTAAATATTCTTTATAATTTTCTCCTTTATTGTTATTTTTAAAATAATTATCTAAATCTTTATCTAATTTTTCCGCTGTTAATTTCGATTTAAATCTTCTTCCAAAATTATTATTTTTAAATCTATTGTTTCTTATTCTATCATGTCTGAATCTTCGATTATTAAAATTTCTATTTCTAAAATTATTTCTATTAAATCTTCCATTATTTCTCATTTTATTTAAAAATAAATATTTTAAAATAAATTTTAAAAAATAATTATTATTATTATTATTTATAAAATATTAAATATTATTTATAAATCATTAATTTCATGATAATTTTCATTATTTTCATTATTATTCGTATTTTCTTCAGCGTAATTTGAATTAATATTATTAACATTATTATCATCTTCAATAATATTATTAACATTATTTTTTAATTCAATATTTTCATTGTATTTTTTCCCTTCAACAATAGGCAAATCAATAGGATGTTTAATATTAACATTTCCATTATTTCCCATGTTCGATTCTCTTTCATAAAACTCTTTCAAATCTTTGTCATTTTGTTTAATTTTCAATTTGAGCAAATTATCACACACCCAAAAATACAAACCATTCAAAATTATAGGAAAAATTATCATAACCATCACAATTCGAATTTTCGCATTTGAAAAAGGTTTTAAAATATAAGTTCCAATCAAAACAAAAAAACCTCGAAAAATAGCTAAAAATATCAATAAAAATATCTTCGTTAATACTGTAACAACAAGCCACAATCCCAATTGCGCAAAATACATTTTCGGTATTAATCGATATTTTTTCTTTGAATTTTTAATATATTCTTCAAAATACATTCCGCTTATTAATATTTTCCATTTGAATTTTGTAATAACATAATTACAAAATAACATTATCAACCAATTAAATAAAGTTCCTAAAGTGCAATCTAAAAATAATGTTACAAAATACCAAACACATTCATCTGCTTCATCTTTTTCGCTTGTTAAAATATGTGATAGACCTAAATTCAATAAATGAATTACACCCGCACCGATTATTTGTTTTGATACATCAAACCACCAAATTTTCCATGGTCGTTTTGGTTTTTCTAAATATCTTTTTACTATTAAAACCATAAATGCAGCTGCTGCTAAAATGAATTGAACTAAAAATCCAAATGCGCCGAATAAATCACAATCTTCTGTGTCTTTTTTTTCTTCTAAAAAACGAAAAAATTTTATAAAAAAAAAAGGCATATTTAATAATTTATTTTTAATAATATTAATATTATAATTATTATTTAATATTTGAAAAAATTATTGGTGTTAATAATTTATCTGCTTTTAAACAAAATTGTTTGAAATTCATTGAAATGTTTGTGTTATTTTGAAGTTCTTCGAAAATTGGTGACAATGCTAATAAAAGTTCTGCGTTTATGTTTGATAATAAAATTTTATTGTTTGAAATTAAACCATCTGAATCGCTGTCTAATAAATTAAAAATTTCTTGAAATTTTTCGATTTTCATTTTTAATATTATTTTTTGTGTATTTTCTAAAAAAATATTTTTTTTCTTTTGTGTTTTTTCAATATTATTTTCTTTGTTTTTTTCTTTTGATTTGATTGTTTTATTTTTACTTCGATTTTTTGATTTATTTCTATTAATTTCGTTTTTTTTAATTACAATTTCATTAATTTCAAAGTTTTTTTTTCTTGTCATTCGATTTAAAAATTCAGTTGTTGTTTCTTTTCTATTTTTAACTAAATTTCTTACTTTTTGAGGAATAAAAGGAGAAAAACTACAATTTTTTTTAATATTTTCTTCAAAATCTTTTTCTTTTTTTTCTTTAATAATTTTACTTTCTAAATACAAATAATCAAAAATATTTTTTTCTGGTTTTAAAATTGGAACAGGAATTTTATTTTGAAAAATAAACGATTTTTTTTCTTCAATATTATTATTATAATTATTATAATTATTATTATTATAATTTCCTTCAGTCACTCTTTGACTATTAATTTTACTTGAATAATTTGTATTTACAGTTGTTCTTTGACTGGAAATTTTATTTTTTTTATTAAAAATATTTTCATTATTATTATTATTACTAAATGAAGCAATTCTATTATTATTTTTAATACAATCAGAACTTTTATTTCTAGTCAATTCTACATAATCAGAATTAATAACATTATTTAAAATATCATAATTTAAATTTTCAATTCTATTTTTTCTTTTATTTTTTCCTAAAATTTTACTACTTTCAGGAATTTTAGGCATAAAAGTTTCATTAATGTTATTTTTTAAATCTTTTTGAGTTTTTAATTTTAAATTTTTTTCTTTTTGTTTTATTCCATAATTTATTAATCTATTTTCAATAGGTTCTTCACTATAATTTCTAGCTAAAAATTTTGAATATTGACTAATATTAGGATGAAAAGATAAATTTTTATTTTCTTCTTCGATTTTTTCTTGTAAAATTTTATTTTGAATTTCTTTTTTTTTTAATAATTTTTCCTTAAAAATAAAATATAATTTTTCGCCGCCTTTTAAATCAAAAGAATTTTTATCAAAACTTTTATTATTATTATAAGAAAATTTATTATTATTTTTGCCATTTAATGTTGGAATTAAAGGCGGATTGTCTGTAAATAAAAATTCATTTGGATCGATTTCATTTTCAATGTTCGATAAAGAATTTATTGTTTCTAAATGATTTTCTGAATTATTTAAACTTTGTTGAATTTGATTTATTTGAGTTTCTAATTGTTCAAAAACTTTTTCTTCTAATAATAATTTTATTTTATCTGAAAAATTATGTTTTTTACAAAATTCATCTACTTTATTTTTAATGTCTTCGTTTTCGTCAAAAATTTCTAATTTTGATGTTTCATTTTCGCTTATTTGAATGTCGATGCTAATTAAAGGAAAATCGTTCATTATTTTTATTAAAATATATTTAATTTTATTATTATTATAATTTTATAAAAAATATTATTATAAATATTAAAATTTGACTTAATTTTATTTTAATGTTCACTTTAAGAAATTTAAAAATACAAGTTGAAAATCCTGAAAATAAAATAATAAAATTAAATACGGATTTTAATGTTGTTAAAAATAATTTTGATAAAAATAATATTAAATTTCGAAAAGTTTCACAACAAAATAAAAAAAATAATAATTATAATAATATTTTTAATAAAAAGATTAAAAATAAAAGTTTTAGTTTACTTAATTTTACAAGTAGAAATAATAATAATATTAAAAATAATTATAGTAGAAATGAAACTATTAGAAATTTAATAATTAAAGAAAAAATTGTTAATCAAAAATTATATATTCCAAAATGTTTTAAAAAAAATAAAAATTTAACTAGAAATTTAACAAGAATAAATTCAATCGAAAAAAAAGAAAAATTAAAAATTAAAACAAAAAATAATTCAACTTTTTTTATTACAAACATTCAACAAAATAATAATAATAACAATAAAAATAAAAAAGATAATTTAATAATAAACATTTTAAAATATTACAACAACAAAGAATCCGAAAAAATAATATTAAAATACGGTGAAAATTTTTACAAATTTTTTAAAAAAAATTCAAAATTAAAATACAATTCAACTTTTTTATCTAAACAATTTATTTCAGAAAATTTACATTTAAAAATGATTGATTGGATGATTGAAGTTTTATCAGTATTTAAATGTTCAGATGAGACATTTTTTTTATCAGTTCATTTAATGAATTCATACATAAATAAAGAAAAAAATATTTTAAAAGATGAAAATATTCATTTAATAGGAATTATTAGTATGTTTATTTCATCAAAATTTGAAGATAAATTTCCAATTAATTTAGATTCAATTTATGAAAAAGTAGCTAAAAAAAATTATGAAAAAGAAAAAATATTAAAATTTGAAAAACATTTTTTTAAAATTATTTTAAATGATTTTTATTTTATTTCTACTTTTGATTTTATTAAATTAATGTTTATTGATTTTAAAATTAGTAATAAAAAATTAATAAAAGAAAAAAATTTGAATGTTTTTATTTGTAATTTATTTGATATTTGTAAATTTTTATGTAAATTAATTTATCATTTTCTTTATTTTTATAATTTTGATGAATGTTGTAAATCAATTTCTATTTTAATGAGTAGTTTAAGTATTTTAAAAACAAAAAATAAAAAATTAAAATTGGAACATGAAGAAATTTTTTTTAATTGGATTATTTATGTTATTAAAGAAAATGAAAATAATTATAATATTCAATATTTAAATGATTTAAATCTTAAAATTATTGATTGTTATGAAAGTTATTTTTCATTACAAAATAAAATTAAATTAAATTTAAATAAATTTTGTGAAATTAAATTTGATTAAAATATATTTTTAAATTTATAATAAAATTATTTTATTTTTTTATTTAGAAAAATTATTTTTTTAATGTAAATAAATTATAATAAAATTAGTAAAATATTTATAATATTTTATGATAGAAAAAAAAATATTAATTTTATAAATAAAAAACATTATTTAATTATAATTATAATTAATATAAAAATATTAACAATTAATAAATAAAAATAATTTTATTCATCAATTTTAACAAAAACTTTTTTTTTCGAAAACATTTCAATAGCTTTATTTAAATCATCAATTTTATTAAGTAACTGTTCTTTTTTTTCATTAATAGCCATTGATCTATTAGTAATAGGCATTTTTTCAATCATATTTTCAATTTCTTTTTTCGAAGCAATTAAATCATTTAAAGTTTGTATTCTTTCACTTTCAGGTAATAATCTAGTTCCTTTTGGATAAGTTGCTTGTTCTTTTAATAAATTTTCATATTCTTTTCGTCTTTCATCTTCTAATTTATATTGCTTTAAATATTCTGGAGTTTTACCATAATTTTTATGATAATCATTTCTATCTTCTTGTTTACTTTTATATCTTTTTGGAACTTTATTTTCTTTAACAATATCTATATTTTCTCTTAAAAAATTTTTTTCGATTTTAGGCAAAATTAAACCTTCATTTTTTGGTAAAGAAGATTTTGATTCATGAATGTTATTATTTCTTTCTGAAGAAGTTAAAGGATGATAATTATAATTATTATTATTATTATTGTTATAATAAACAGAATTTGAATTTCTATTATAATTATTATTATTTGCTTTTTTTATTCTATAATATCTATCAAATAATGAATCATTTTGTTTATTAATTGAATAGGGATCATAATAAGGACTTATATAATTTTTATTAGGTGGGTTTAATCTATAATTTATTGGTGATCTTCGTCGTTTTTCTGCTTCTTTTTTTACCCATTCTTCTGTTTGTTCAGCTAATCTTGATGAAATTTGTTCGAAACGTTTTATTTTATATAAAGGTTCATTGTTTTTTTTTTCTTCCATTTCTTCATTTTGTTGTTGAATTTCTTTGTTTTTTTGGTCTATGTATTTTAAAAAATCTATGTTTCGTTTATGTTGAGAAAAATTCATGTTTTTTTGCTGTTTTGGGTATAATAAATCTTGAATTGTGCTTCGTTGACTTTTTGGATAATGCATTTAATTTAAATTTATAAATTATTTATTTTAAAATAAATAATTAATTATAAAAAAGAAAAAAATTTTCTTTTTTTCAATTTTTATAAAATTTTAATAATAGTATTATTTATATGTCAGGTAAAAGAAGAAAGAAAAATAATGAAACAAATAAAAATTTAAATAATTCAGAACAAGAAATAGAAAATAATGAAGAAGAAATAGAAATTAATGATGATGAAATGTTAATTAATAATGACGAAATATTAAATGAAAATAAAACAGAAGAAAATGAAAATAAAACTAATAATGAAATTAATAAAAATAATTCAGAAAATATATTAAAAAATGAAGAATTAAAAGAAAAAGCAAATTCAATTCCAAATGAAGAAACATCATCAAAAACTATTAATTCATTAGATAATAATAGCATTTTAAAAAATTTTGAAATAATAAATGAAAACGATGAAAATAAATCAATAGATGAAATTAGTTTTGTTAGAGAATTATATAAAAATATATATTATAAAATTATAATGAAAGCAATAGATGATGAATTAGAAATAACTATAAAAAATATTAATATGAAACCATTTCCAGAATATTATTCAAAATTTAAATTAAATGAATTACAAAAAATTAATTATTTTAAACTTTTTAATACAATTAAAGAATTATTATATGAATTAAAAATTTTATTACAAGAATCTTTTATTAAAATTATTGAAACTAATCAAATTTTATTTACTATTCCAATTAAGATGAGAATTATTGATAAAGTTCAATTTAATATTAAAGAAATTGAAAAAACTTTGGAAGAAAAAAATTTATTAATGGAAAAATATATTTTATATCTTGAAGAAAAAATTATTAATTTTCAATCTGATTTAGATAATAATAAATTAAATGATAAAGAAAAAATTATTTTAAATCTTAATAATAAAATCCAAAATTTAGAAAAAATTAATTTATTATTAAATGATAATCTAGAAAATCAAAAAAAAAAGATTGAAGAATTATCTAAATTAAATAAATAATTATAATAATTTAATAATATTTATTTTATAATATAATAATATTTTTAATGTTTAATCTTTTTTTTCTTTATAAAAATAATTTAATTGAACATTGAATATCAATATTTATTTTAATATATAATGTTTTAAAAATGTAATTTAAATATAATTTAATACATAATTTTAAATAAAAATAATAAATTCATATTGAAAATTTAATAAATATTTCAAAATAATATTGTTTATAAAACAAACAAACATTTTATACAATTAAAATTTATATTATATATAAAATATTATTAATATTTAAATATATTAATTATCTTCTTCAACTCTTAAATATTCCCCAATATCCGCTTGATTATAAACAACAATATTATTAGGTTCCGCATTTTTCAAATCCATTGCGCTTTTAGCAGTAGTTCCAAACCCTAAAGGAACATCTTTAATATTAAAAATAACAACACCAGCATGAACAGGAGTATCTTCACTAATTCTTTCAATATGACTTTTTATAACATGATGTCCATATAAATATAATTGTTCTCCATTAGGTTTTAACCAAATTTTATATTGCGCATATTTAGCTAAATAATCTAAAGCAGTAATATTTAATCTAAATTTTCCTGTTTTAGTGAATTTTCCTAAACAAGTTCCAAACGAAATTAATTTTTTTTTTTCAAAATTTATTACGAATTTAATCATTTCTTCATTACAATAATAAACTCTATTTTTATGTAATCTAAAAACGAAATTATTTTCTTCATTATCGACCATATACGTAATTTTTTTTCCTATATATTTAACTAATTTTTCAAATACTAATTTTGTTTCTTCATCAGTCAAAGGTCTCATATTTCTATGAATAAAAAAATATTAAAAAATATTATTTTATAATTTTAATTTAATTAAAAAATATTTAAAATGATTATGAATAATGATGATAAAGCTCTAATGAAAGACATCGCAGATGATTTGAATAAAAAATCTTTGGAAGAACTTATTTATATTAATTTTAATCCTGAACATTATGTAAATGAATTCACTTCTGATGGAAGAAAAGCAAATGAAAATTTATTAAATGAAGTTAAAGAATTAAATAAGCAATATGAAGAAAAAAAAGCTCAGTATGAATCTATTAAAAGTAATATTGAAAATTGTAAAGCTCAATATGAACAAAAAGAAAATGAATTAAAAAATTTGTATCAACAAAAACAAAATATTGAAAGTAATGTCACTGTGGAAAAATTAATTCAAGAATTGGGAAATTATATTCAACAAAATTTTCAACAACCGAAACAACAACTTATTAATGATTTTATGAGCAAAAAAATCGATTTTGAAACTTTTAAAAATCAATTTAAAGATTTAACTTTAAAATATCATTATTATTCAATTATAAAAGATAAACTTAATCTTTGTAAATAAAAAATATTATTAATATTATTATTTATATAAAATATAGAATATTTTAAATTAATTAAAAAAAACATTTTTAATTATAAATAAAAATTAATTACAAAAATTTATTAAAAAAACTTTAAAATTAAAGATTTAAATATTTTAATAAAAAATATAAATTTAATTTAATAATGACTTCAATAAACATTCAACATCCAGAAAATTCAATACAAAATAGAAACGAAGACAACAACATTGACGATTTAGCAGAACCAATTTCATACGATATCGATAAATTTATAGAACAATTATATCAATGCAAACCTTTAAAGGAAAAAGAAGTAAAATTTTTAATAGAAAAAGCCAAAGAAATATTATCAAAAGAAAGTAATGTTCAATTTGTTCCATGTCCAGTAACAGTATGTGGAGACATACATGGTCAATTTTATGATTTATTAGAATTATTTAAAATAGGAGGAAAATGTCCAGAAACAAATTATTTATTTATGGGCGATTATGTAGACCGAGGATATTACAGTGTAGAATCAGTATCTCTTTTATTATGTCTCAAAGTTCGATACCCAAATAGAATATATATGACTCGAGGAAATCATGAAAGTCGACAAGTTACACAAGCATATGGCTTTTATGATGAATGTATGAGAAAATATGATAATAACCCAGAAATTTGGAAATATTTTACAGATTTATTTGATTTCTTACCTTTAACTGCCACTGTAGAAAATAAAATTTTTTGCTTACATGGTGGACTAAGTCCATCTATCGAAACTTTAGATGGGGTGAGATTAATTGATAGATTTCAAGAGGTGCCACATGATGGATCAATGTGTGATTTGTTATGGAGCGACCCCGAAGAAAGAAGTGGGTTTGCTGTTAGTCAAAGAGGGGCAGGATATGTGTTTGGAGAAGATGTTAGTAATGAATTTTGCCAAAAAAATGGTTTGACTATGATAAGTAGAGCTCATCAATGTACTCAATCAGGATATGAATGGTGTCATAAAGAAAAAGTATGTACTATTTTTAGTGCACCTAATTACTGTTATAGATGTGCTAATGAAGCTGCTTTTATGGAAGTTGATGAAAATATGAGCACTTCTTTTTATAGATTTGATCCGGCTCCCAGAAGAGGAGAAGCACAGTTAATGAAAAAAACACCTGATTATTTTTTATAAGAAATTATATATATATATATATAAATATATATAGATATATATTTCGAAATATTTTTATTTGAATTAATATTTAATTAAATATATATTTTAATTTAAATATTTATTTTTCGATTTTTAATTAATATTTATAATATAATAATATATTAACTTAAATCAATACTAATAATTACCAAAAAAATATTATATATATAACATAATTTATTTTATTTATTGAATTTGTAAACAAATTTATTATTTCATATTATTATATATATATCTTTTTCCTGTTCTATAAGTGCTTGAAGAATCTTCTTTAGTTTCAATACTTGTTCCTCTTAAACCTTTTCCTTTTCTTTCTACTCCAAATAATTTTGTATAGTGTGTATCAAATAAAAATTCTTTTGAAAACATATTTGTACTTCTATCCATTGAACTATTTAATTTTTTTCTTCCTTTTGGCGGAAAATTAATTGGTGTTTTATTTATTAAACTTAATATATTACCATTACTTCTTTTATATTTATTATCAATACTAATACATGATTTTTTATGTCTTTTTTGTTCTGGTTCTTTATTTTCTGAAGGATTAATAACTCTATTAGTATTAATAAATCTATTTAAATATTTAAATTTTAAATTATTATTTTTTATTGGATTTTTATTGAAAGGTTTATTATAAAAATAGCCTAATCCACCTTCTAAATTATCTTTTGCATAATCATAATCAATTTTTTTTTTACCTAAAATATCATTTCCATTTGAAATTCCTATATCTGTTTTTTCATAATGAAATCTTGGTTCACCTTTTCCAAAAGGATGTTCTTTTTGAAATTCATTATTTATCATTTGAGTGTATAAATTTTTCATACTATTTGTTCTTTCATCTATAATTATTTTTATTATTATTGAAAATCTTACATTTAATCATTCTACTTCCTTGAATATTTGAATTCATATTTAATTTTATTTAATATATTTTTCATTTAAATTATTAATAATTTTTTATTTTTTTTCATATAAATATTTGTTAAAATAATTATTGGGGATTGGGGATTGGGGATTGGGGATTGGGGATTGGGGATTGG
>JAEEGK010010739.1_pt1 | contig 21088 bp, 19 predicted proteins | sample 8958771 | NCBI WGS metagenome assembly JAEEGK01 (sample SAMN16246547, study PRJNA631951) | gut metagenome | biome: gut microbiome; feature: rumen; material: SC-attached | host: Bos | place: Iran: Karaj | collected 2018-10 | reverse complement strand
TTTTACTTCTCCTTGCTCATCTTTTTCAATACTGTCGCAACGAATAATATAGGCATACTTCAATCTCACCTCTTGTCCGATGGCTAAGCGGAAGAATTTTTTAGGAGGATTTTCCATAAAATCGTCTCTTTCTATCCACAGATACTTGCTGAAAGGCACTTTTCTGGTACCGGCGGAAGCATCTTCGGGATTGTTGACAGCGTCCATCATTTCCACTTGTCCTTCAGGATAGTTGTCTATCACCAATTTCACCGGATTCAACACTGCCATGGTTCTCAGGGCATGCTTATTCAAATCTTCCCTTACACAAAATTCCAGCAAGGAGATGTCGATTACATTTTCTCTTTTTGCCACACCGATGGTTTCTGCAAAATTGCGGATAGATGCCGGCGTGTAGCCGCGTCTTCTGAAACCGCAAATAGTCGGCATACGAGGGTCATCCCAAGAGGAGACATAGCCTTCTTTTACCAATTGCAGCAATTTACGTTTGCTCATCACGGTATAATTGACATTCAAGCGGGCAAATTCCACTTGTTGCGGATGGTGGATGTGCAAATTTTCGCAAAACCAGTCATACAAAGGTCTGTGTACTTCAAATTCCAAAGTACAAATAGAGTGTGTAATGCCTTCAATGGAATCGCTTTGTCCGTGGGCATAGTCGTACATAGGATAAATACACCATTTGTCGCCGGTGCGGTGGTGGGTGGCATGCAGAATTCTATACATGATAGGATCACGCATGTGCATATTGGGAGATGCCATATCTATTTTTGCCCGCAAAACACAATATCCGTCAGGAAATTCTCCTGCACGCATACGTTGGAATAAATCCAGATTTTCTTCCACGCTACGATTTCTATACGGACTTTCTATGCCCGGAGCTGTCGGCACACCTCTGTTTTTGCTGATTTCTTCTTGTGAACTATTGTCCACATAGGCTTTTCCCTGTTTAATCAAATCGATAGCCCATTGGTATAATTGTTCAAAATAATCCGATGCATAATGCTCTTCGTTCCATTCAAAGCCGAGCCATTTTACATCTTCTTTGATGGAATCTACATATTCCACATCTTCTTTTACCGGATTGGTATCATCGAAGCGGATATTGGTTTTTCCGCCATATTTTTTAGCAATGCCGAAATTTAAGCAAATCGATTTTGCATGACCGATATGCAAATAACCGTTAGGTTCCGGAGGAAATCGTGTATAAATACCGTTTTTACACTTGCCTTCTGCTATGTCTGACTCTACAATAGCCTCAACGAAGTTCAACATTTTCTCACTTTGTTCTTCCTTTTTCTCTTCCATCGCCTTTTACTTTTTTAATGAATTTTAACTTGCAAAAATAACATTTTTTTAGCAAAAATGAATCTTTTTTCCATAAAAAAAAGGCGAACTGCGTCGCCTTTTTTTGGTGGTCCCTCTTGGGCTCGAACCAAGGACCCTCTGATTATGAGTCAGATGCTCTAACCAGCTGAGCTAAGGGACCCACTCAAATCGCTTGTTATTTGAGAATGCAAAGATACAATTTTTTATTATAATAACAAAACATTTATATATTTTTTTTCTTCCCCTGATAATTTTAGTCAATTGTCTGTCTATAAGTATTTGATTTATAAGCACCCTGCAATTATTATCAAATTTTGCATATTTTTTCTTATTTCTTTACTTGTAGCACAATTGTTTTACCTATTTTTTGTATCTTTGCAAATTATTTGGAATTATGAAACTAATAGAATTTTTGAAAAAATATCGGTGGCTGATACTCATTGTATGTTTGGCGGTTTATTTAGTATTTGCCGAAGGCGGAATCATTCACAGACGACAAGTGGACAAGGAAATTAAACTGCTAAAAAAAGAATTGGAAAATCAAAAACGCATTATTGCCACTTTAGAAGAGCAAAACAATCGTTTGTTTTCAGAACATCAAACCGATGAAGAGGAATTTATCCGCACCCACCTGTTTCTAAAAAAAGACAACGAAGACGTTTTCCGTGTAAACTACCAAACAACAGATGAAGAATAAAATACTGATTATCAACGGAGTAAATTTAAATTTACAAGGAAAGAGAGAGCAACATATTTACGGCAACTGCTCTTTTGATGATTATCTTTCGCAACTTAAATCCGCTTATGAGCAACAAGCCGACATTGACTTTTTCCAATCCAATTCCGAACAAGAAATCATAGACAAAATCCAGCAAAGCGAATCCTACAATGCGGTTATTATCAATGCGGGAGCATTTACTCACACCTCATTGGCCATTGCAGACGCCATTAGAAGTGTCAACAATATTTTTATTGAAGTACATATTTCCAATATTTTTGCACGCGAAAACTACCGACAACATTCCTATTTGTCATCTTGTGTCAAAGGTTGTATTGCAGGATTGGGATTAGATGTCTATCGTTTGGCGATAGAACATATATTATCTATACCTCGTCAAAGGGTTTAAAATCAAATTTAATATCTTTGATAATCAATTGCAAGGAAGTTTTACCATGCCATTCGTTCATGGACACATGGTAACAAATATTGAAACTGTCTCCTTTGGCAATTCTTTCATAATCGTCACCAAAGCCGAATGCCACCGCTTCTATAGGAAAACTTCTTTTTGACATTTGCAGGATGGACATTTTCAAGTGCTTGCCACCGACAATTTTTGTATTCAATGCCACTACCCCTTTAGTCATAAAAGTCGGATTCATATTTTGCGGACCGAAAGGTGCCATCAGTTTCAAAATATCGTAAAATTGATTGGTAATATCGGCAATGTCTATCTCTTGATCAATGTCCATAGTCGGCATGATTGACTTTTGGCTAATGGAAGATGCCACCACTTGTTCAAATTGCTCCGTAAATTTTTCCAAATTTTCCCTTTTCAACGACAAACCGGCTGCAAAGGTATGTCCTCCGAAATGTTCTAACAAATGACTGCATTTGCACAAAGCTTCGTATAAGTCGAAATCACGTACTGACCGAGCCGAACCGGTGACCAAATCATTGGAACAAGTTAACACGATAGCCGGACGATAGAAATGTTCTACCAAACGAGAAGCGACAATGCCGACCACGCCTTTGCTCCATGAGGGATCAAAAACAACAATCGAACGCCTGTTTTTTGCCATAGGCTCAAATATCTCGATGGCTTCTTTGGTAATTTGCATATCCAATTCCCGCCTTTCGTTGTTTTTTTCTTCTACATTTTCTCCCAGCTGCTTGGTTTTTTCTTCTTTATCGCTAATCAACAAATGTACCGAATTTCTTCCTGTATCCATTCTGCCGGCAGCATTGATACGCGGTCCTACACAAAACACCAAATCATTGATAGTTACTTCTTTATTGAAAATGGTACGGATTTTTTTGTCAGAGGAAAGATTTAGTTGAGGATTTCTGACAAATTTGCCGTATGCCAGCAAAGATTCTATTCCTTGGCGAGGACGTAAATTGATGAGTCGCAGACCATAGTATGCCAAAATTCTATTTTCCCCTACTATCGGAACCACATCGGAAGCAATGCTGATAGCCAACAAATCAAAATATTGCAACAACAAAGATTCCATATCGACACCTCTTCGTTGTGAAATGGCCTGTATGAGTTTAAAACCGACTCCACAACCTGTCAATTCTTTGAACGGATATTCGCAGTCAACACGTTTAGGATCTAAAACAGCATAAGCATTAGGAAGGGTTTCATCCGGCAAATGGTGATCGCAAACAATAACGTCTATACCATATTGATTGGCTAAATCTATTTCTTGATGACATTTGATACCGCAATCCAACACTATCATCAATGTAAACTGTTTTTGGCGGGCATATTCCACCGATTGCACCGAAATGCCGTAGCCCTCTTCGTATCTATCGGGAACATAATATTCCATTTGCTCCACATCTTTTCGCAAAAAGGAATACATCAAAGCCACAGCGGAAGTGCCGTCAACATCGTAATCACCGAAAATGAGTATCTTTTCCTTGTCTGCAATCGCTTTTTCCACTCTTTCCACAGCACGGTCCATATCCTTCATCAAAAATGGATCGTGAATTTTTTTGTAGTCAGGTCGGAAAAAGTCGATGATACTTTCATAAGAATTTAGACCTCTTTGTAGCAATATCTTTAACAAAGGCAAAGGAATTTTATTTCCTATCCTTTCGTCTGCTAATAGCTGACTTTCAGCTTGTTGGCTCTCCGTTTTATTCAATACCCACCTATGCTCCATGGTCAAAATTCAAATATGCAAATATACAATCTTTTTCAACGAAATTGGCAGGCATTCTATTATAATATTAACAAAAAAAATTTAATAGTCTATATCTATTCTGTTTTATTATTGGCTAAAAGAGGTTTTATTAAATAAAAAATTATACCTTTGCAGATTCATTTTTTATAAAAACAAGATACACATGAACAATACACCGATCAATTACGATATCGTAAACAAGAAAATACAAGAAAGTGGTTTAAAAAACATAGGCAAAGCATCTATTCGTGAAGTAAAACGACTTATCAACGAGATAGAAGATGCCACCGGCACCAAATTTGTCAGAATGGAGATGGGAATTCCCGGTCTTCCTGCCGTACAAATCGGCATAGATGCACAAAAAGCCGCCTTAGACAAAGGTGTCGCCTCCATTTATCCTGATATAGACGGCATTCCTGCATTAAAGAATGAAATGTCTAAATTCTGCAAGAATTTTTTAGATATAGATGTAAAACCGGCATCTTGCGTACCGACAGTCGGCTCCATGCAAGCAAGTATGGCATCATTTATGACCTTACGCTATATGGACAAAGCCAAAGACACCACTTTGTTTATCGATCCGGGCTTTCCGGTTCAAAAAAATCAACATCGTATTATCGGTGCAAAATATGAAACTTTTGACGTATATGAATATCGTGGCGAAAAATTGAGAGCAAAACTCGAAAGTTATTTGTCAAAAGGAAATATTCACTCTATTGTATATTCCAATCCTAACAATCCATCCTGGGTTTGCTTTACAGACAATGAATTAAGGATTATTGCAGATGTTGCAAAAAAATACGATGTGGTGGTAGTAGAAGATTTAGCCTATTTCGGCATGGATTTCCGTCAGGATATTTCCACTCCGGGCATGCCGCCTTACCAACCTACTGTAGCAAAATATGTTGACAAATATATTTTGATGATATCCAGTTCAAAAGCATTCAGCTATGCAGGAGAACGTTTGTCTGTTATGGTTATTTCCGATGCTTTGTTTACTGCAAAATTCCCTGATTTACAACCTTATTTCAACACACAATCATTTGGTCACGCCATGATATATGGCACTATATATGCCTTAACATCCGGCACTTCTCATTCAGCACAATATGCTATGGCAGCCATATTGAAAGCCTGCAACGACGGTGACTACAATTTGGTTCAAGGCATGATTGACTATCGCGACAAAGCCCACGAAATGAAACGTATTTTCACAGAAAACGGTTTTACCATCGTTTACGACAAAGACGAAGACAAACCTCTTTCCGATGGTTTCTATTTTACCATTGGCTATCCGGGATTAACCGGTGACAAATTATTGGAAGAATTGCTCTATTACGGAGTAAGCGCCATATCTCTTTCCACTTGCAACAGCAATCGTGAAGGATTAAGAGCATGCGTTTCATTGGTTAACAAAAATCAATTCCCTGACTTGGAAAAAAGATTGCAAGCATTTCATAAAAATCATCAATAATATATTTTTCAATACATTATATTCACATGGAACCGGATACTACTATAGTCGATCAAGTTGAAAAAACGATTGAACAAATACCAAAACTTCCTGACGATGTTAGGGAAGTCAACCAATTTGTAGAAGCGTCAAAAGAATTTTTGTCTGACGTATTATTCAACAATATTCCAAAAATCGTCATTGCCCTACTCATTTTGTGGATAGGTTGGAAAGTGGTGAAATTGATCAGCAAAGCCATCGACAAAATGATGACAAGAAAAAATAGAGATGTATCTCTAAAACATTTCTTGATAGCACTTATCAATATTGCATTAAAGACCCTTTTGCTCATTACCGCGGTAAGCATGATGGGAATTCCTACCACATCGTTTATCACTATCATCGGTGCGGCAGGTTTGGCTATCGGTATGGCATTGCAAGGCACCTTGCAAAACTTTGCAGGCGGAGTGATTATTTTATTGCTTCGTCCTTTCAAAGTGGGCGATTTTATTGAACAAGGCAATTACTATGGAACAGTGCAAGAAATTAGAATTTTCAACACTATTTTAACTACCGTTGACAATACAGATGTAATTATCCCCAATACCGAATTGGCCACCAAAACTTTGATCAACTACACAAGAACAGATTTTCGTCGTTTGAATGTACGTGTTGGTATTGCATACGGCGAATCGATAGAAAAAGCCAAAAACATTATGCTAAAATTGGCAAACGAAAAACAATATACCCTGCATGCACCTGAGGCATACGATCCATACGTATGCGTTACCGAATTAGGTTCTTCCTCTGTAAATTTGGAATTAAGACTTTGGGTAAAAAATAACGATTGGGGCTATGCAAGATCGGAACTCAACCAAGCCGTTTACGAAAGATTCAACGAAGAACATGTAGAAATTCCATTCAATCAATTGCAGGTTCACATCAACAATAACAAAGAATAAAAAAAGTGTCCTTTGGACACTTTTTTTTTATTTCATCTTGCTTAATTCATAGCAACAGACGGCTGCCGAAATAGAAACATTCAACGACTCCGGTTTTTCGCTTCTATCGGATTTGCCGACCATGGGTATAGAAATTTTTTCATCCAACAAAGCTGCTACTTCTGGACTTATTCCATGTGATTCGCTGCCTAAAACGATAGCCGTTTTTTCTGCAAATTTTATCTCACCGATGGCATCCCCTTCCATAAAAGTGCCATAAAAACGATAATTCTGCTTATTTTGAAGGATAAAATCAGTCAAAGGACTATAGAAAACGTCCACACGAGTAAACGAGCCCATGGAAGATTGAATGGTTTTGGGATTATACAAATCCACACAATCCGACGAACAAACAATACAATGAATGTCAAACCAATCGGCCGTTCGAATAATGGTTCCCAAATTACCGGCGTCTCGTACAGCATCCAAGACTAAAATTTTGTCATAAGAATCAGCTTGGAATGTTTTTTTTGCCGGCATTTGCACCAATGCAAATATCTCCGGGTCGGTTGACATTGCCGATATTTGCTCACTTTGCGTTTTTGTTATCAGTTCTACCTGTGGAAAAATGTTTTCTATCTCCGCCAAATATTTATGGGTAGCATAAACATTTTGAACGGGAAAGTGATTGTTCACCACCTCCAATACCGATTTTTTCCCCTCTACAATAAATAGTTGGTATTCGTCTCTAAACTTTTTTTGTTTGAGTTTTCGTAATAATTTTATCTCGTTGTTTGTCAACATATTTTAATATGAAAATATGCTACCGCCAATAAATTCTCTCAAGATGGAATACTGAGGCAGGTATTTGTCGTTCATTTCCGGAAAATAACTCAATAGTTTTTTCAGTCTTTTGGCTTCTGTAAATGCAGGTGAATTTTCCGGCACTTTGTTTAAGATAGGCATAGCATGTGGTTTCATTAAACACATCTCACAAGTAATGGCAGAATTGAATATGGCATCGGCATTTTCCTGGAACGGAAAAATCCAACGTTGTGCACCAATGATTACACTCGGCCATCTACATATAGATTCTTCTGCCGAATAACCTCTATAGTTATAATCCCTGACAATTCTACGAATTAAACGGGCATCGTTGGTATGAATAGGATTGTGTTTATCCATGGCTAATGACGTTAATGCGGATACAAACACTTTGTAAGTCATGCTGGCATCGATACTTTGTATCAAGCGAGGATTCAAACAATGAATACCTTCTACCAATAATATGGATTTCTCGCCCATTTTCAATGTATTTCCCTTATAGATTTTCTTACCTTGTTGAAAATCAAATGTCGGCACTTCTATTTCTTTGCCATCGATCAAATCTTTCATATCTCGATTAAACAAATCTAAATCCAAGGCCTCGATGTGTTCGTAGTCGTAATTGCCGTTTTCGTCTTTAGGGGTTTGCTCTCTTTCTACAAAATAGTTATCGACAGAAAGTTGTACCGGATGAAAACCTAATACTCCCAACTGTACCGATATACGTCTGCAAGTGGTGGTTTTCCCTGATGAAGACGGACCGCTTATCAATACCATTTTCACATTTTTACGCTTGATATCGTCTGCAATTTGAGCAATCTTTTTCTCATGCAAAGCTTCTGAAAGCAGTATTTGATTTCTTTCTCCATCGTTTTGTATGGCGGCATTCAAATCGCCTGCATACGGCACATCTATCACTTTTAGCCATTCCTTGTATTCTTTAAAGATATTGAACAACTTTGGAGATTTTTTCACCGGAGAAATTTTGTTGGGGAAAGTACGGGAAGGCGTACTGAGCAACATGCCGTTTTCATACGGAACTAAATCAAAATATTGAATATAACCTGTTGACGGCACCAAACAACCGAAGAAATAATTGATGGTTTTGTCTAAACTATAAACTGAGGTATAAAACAATTTTCTATTCTGCAACAATTTCACCTTGTCGGTCATCCCGTTTCGGCGATAGAGTTCTACGGCTTCTTTGGTAAGCATTTCCTCACGAATAAACGGCAAATCTTCTTTTACCAAATTTTGCATATATTGACGAATGTCTTTCACGATAGAGGCTGTTACCTCAAAATCCGGATTTTCAAATTCGCAAAATTTTCCTCCTGATATAGAATGTTTTATAACAATATCTTCTTGGGGAAACAAATCTTTTACCGCTTTATACAGCAAAAAACACAACGAACGTTCATACATTTCATATCCGGAAGGATCTGTAGCATCAAAATAGGTTACTACTTTGTTTGTATATAATTCATAGTTAAGATTTCTTACCTTATTGTTTATTGTTGCCCCTAATATATCATACGACAATTGAATATTCAACAATTCTGCCAAATCTTTTAATGTAGTTCCGCTTGGCACTTGTTTTTTTTGATTATTGTTTGTACAAAAAATTTCTACCATATCAAATCAAATTTACTTCCATTTCTATATTTACATGATAACGTTTTTTCACGTCTTTTTGTATCTTTTCTGCCAAATTTTTAATTTCTTGTCCTGTTGCACCGCCATAATTCACCAGCACTAAAGCCTGATTGGTGTGCACTCCCACACTACCTTCCCGATAGCCTTTCCAACCGGCCAATGTTATCAACTGAGCAGCCGGCACCTTGCACAAAGTATCGGATATAGGATAACATTTCAACGGATACTGCCGGAGCAACTCTTCGTATTGCTGTCTGGGAATAATAGGATTTTTGAAGAAACTGCCGGCATTGCCCAATATTTTTACATCCGGTAGCTTTTGCCTTCTTATTTGTGCGACAATTTCATATACCAATTTGGGGCTTGCCGTTTGTTGTGTGGCTTGCAGACATTTTTGAATATCTTCGTATTGCACATTCACTTCGTTGTTGAGCGACAAACAATATTCCACTTCTGTAATCACATACCGGCCTTTTTTTTCATTTTTGAAGATGCTGTCCCGATAGCCGAACTTGCATTGCTCATTGTTGAAGACCACTCTTTGACCGGTAGCAATTTCATAGGCAAAAACTTTTGTAATAAAATCTTTCACCTCTCGACCGTAAGCTCCTATATTTTGCACAGGAGTACTGCCGACCTTTCCCGGAATGAGGGCTAAATTTTCCAATCCATTCCAACCTTTTTCTATACAATATCTCACAAAATCGTCCCAATTTTCGCCGGCCTTGGCTTTTACCAATATTTTGTTATCGGCTATCTTTTGACTTGTAATACCTTTTGTCTGCATTTTTACCAGACAGCCTTTGTAATCTTGCACAAACAACAAATTGCTGCCGTCACCTATAAACATATATTTTCCATCTTTATATTCCGATGCGAAAAATTCATCCAATTGCTGCTCCTCGCTTATTTCTATCAAAAAATCCGCCCGAGCCTCAATAGCAAAGGTATTATATTCTTTCAATGAAACATTTTTCCTGACTTCCATCTTAGTTTACATTATAATATATAGCTCCACCCACTGCATTTTTTGCAGCACCTGTTACACTTGACAAACAATTATATTGACCATTCCAACGCAAAACTCCCAACAAGGCAAATATCAGTGCCTCTTTGTAATCGATGATAGTTTCCTCCGGCACCACAAACTTGACCTTAGGAGCATATTGCTGAAACAAATCCACTAAAAAACTATTTTTAGCACCCCCACCTGTCAACAAAACGCTATTACCACTTTTGTTTTCTATCACTTGCGACAATTGAAAGGCGGCATGATGACACAAAGTGGACAAAATATCTTCCGGTTTTACTATTTTTTCATTATAGACAGCAGGCAAAAACACTTGTTCAAACCATTCTCTTCCTAATGATTTCGGATAAGCCTGATGATAGTAATCCAAACGATTCAAACTATCGAACAAATTTTGGTTAAACTTACCTGCTTTTGCCGACAAACCGTCTTTATCGTATTCTTTGCCCAACTGATTGGCGAAAAAATTGAAAGCCATATTGGCAGGCGATATGTCAAAAGCAATTCTTTTTTCTCCAGATTTGTACGAAACATTAGCGATTCCGCCAATATTCAAACAATAGGTATAGTCAGCAAACAATATGGCGTCACCTATCGGCACCAAAGGCGCCCCTTGTCCACCCAATGCCACATCTAGGGTACGAAAATCGCACACTACCGGACAAGCACATTCCGCAGCAATGGCGGCTCCATGACCAATTTGTGCCGTAAATTGACATTGCGGCTGATGAAAAATGGTATGACCATGCGATGCCACAAAGTCCACCTGCAAATGATTACTTGCCACAAACTTGGCGACTTCTTGCCCGATATAATGTCCTAACAATGTATCAATTTTAGCATATTGTTCTGCACTGGCTTGGCTTAGTGTTGACAAATTGGTTTTCCATTCTTCGGAATAAGGTACTGTGGTAGCACAGGGAATATCAAACTGCCATTGATTGTCAACTATTCGAAAGTGACAATAAGCGATATCCAAACCATCTAACGATGTTCCCGACATCACACCGATGACATGATACTCTTTATTCACTTTTCAACAAATCTAATACTCTTTCCATTTTCATGGAACGAGAACCTTTCAACAATATGGTGGAACCGGGTAACAAATCGGCTTTGATAGCTTTTGCCATATCTTCAAAATTGTCATAGACAATAGATTTATCATCAGATACTTGGCAGAAATCGTCTCCTAAAAGAAATTTTTGTTCAATGCTGCTATTCTTCAAGCGTTCGATAATTTTGGCATGTTCTTTCAAAGAATCTTCTCCTAATTCTTTCATCATTCCCAAAATTACCACTTTGTGTTCCGCCTTTAGATGATCTAAATTGTCAATTGCCACTGCCATACTTGACGGATTGGCATTGTAGGCATCTACAATAATGGTTTGTCCGTTGATCATTTCCACTTGAGAGCGGTTGTTGGTCGGCAAATAAGATATCAATGCATAGACAATGTCTTCCATATCCACATCGAAATGCAAGCCGGCAGCCACAGCTGCCATGGCATTGTTAAAATTATAGCTGCCTGTCAGTTGTGTGGATATAGTGCGATTGAATTGCGGCAATTTGAAGGTCATATACATGGTTTTCTCGTTGCATTTTCCACATACGTCTGCCTGTTTGGAAGTTCCGTATGTCAATCTGGTGATTTCTTCCGACAATTTCATCAACAAGGCATCGTCGGCATTGACAAATACAGTTCCGTCAACACTTTGTACAGCTTTATACAAGGCTGATTTGGTTTCGATAATTCCTTCCACCGAGCCGAAGCCTTCTATATGTGCCTTGCCGATATTGGTAATCACGCCATAGTTGGGTTGAGCAATCGCACACAATTGTGCGATTTCACCTCTATGATTGGCACCCATTTCCACAATGGCTATTTGTGTAGTTGCTTTATCTATCGACAACAATGTCAATGGCACGCCGATATGATTGTTCAGATTGCCTTTGGTGGACCAAACATGGTATTTTCTTGACAACACTGCCGTCAGCAATTCTTTAGTAGTTGTTTTTCCGTTGGTTCCTGTAATACCTATTACCGGTATCACCAACTGACTCCTATGATATTTCGCCAATGCTTGCAAAGTATCTATCGTATTGTCCACTAAAATAGTTCGTTCATCTATTTGATAGTCTTTGTTGTCTATCAAGACAAAAGATGCTCCTTGTTCCAAAGCATCTTTCGCGAATGTATTTCCGTCAAAGTTGTCACCTTTTATACAAACAAAAAAACACCCTTTTGACAATTGTCGGGTATCGGTGCAAACTTGTGTACATTGAAGATATTTGCTGTATATGTCTTTGATTTCCATAGATATTCTTCTAAATCAAAAACCCCCAAATAAATGGGGGTTTTGTAATATTTACATTAATATTAATTATCTTGCACTTTGAGATCCTAAACGAGTCATAGCACAACGGAAACCGATGTAGCAGGTTGCTTCGTTTTGGTCTAAAAATCTTCTGTTACCGGGAGATGCGAAATAGTGAATATCTGCCCAAGAACCACCTTTTACCACTCTTGAATTATCCGATACCAAAGAATAATTTCCTTGCGGATAATTTTGTTTATCATACATGTTTACGGTTGAATTGGTATTGTTTTTTCTTGTCCAAGATTCACCATCTATATCCAAATTGGAAGCCCAGTCACCATCCAGATAATTGATATTGTTGGCAGAACGATAATTTCTACGTCTGTCATTTTTGAAATCTGATACAGGAATTTTTGGTACATTACCTTCTTCATCCCTGTCTTCGATAGTTCCGTCGTCCATCATTTTGTATGTTTCATACACATTACCTCTAAATGGATCTAATTCTGCTACGTCATCGTGGTTGACAGGACGATAAACATCCATTACCCATTCTGCCACGTTGCCGCCCATGCTGTACAAACCATAGTCGTTTGGCCAATATGCATAAGTTGAAGAAGTATAGTTGGCATCGTCATTCAAAGCACTGGCAACACCCATATAGTCACCTCTGCCTCTTCTTACGTTCATGACATAGTCACCCATATATTTTTTATCGTCAGTTCTGGTAACTTGACCATTCCATGGGTAAGTTCTTCTATCCAAAATACGTTCGTTTAATGTATTTCCTATCAAACCAAGAGCTGCAAATTCCCATTCTGCTTCTGTCGGGAGTCTGTATTTTGGCAAAAGAATACCATCTTCCAATTTAGCATTTCTTTCTTCGCCGGTGAGAATATATTGTAAACGACGATCGCTATTTTGTTCGTAATCGGGATACAACAAATAAGCTTCTGTATTGAAGTGACCTTCTGCCGTCGGCTCATTAGTCATATTGATTAAGCCTTCGTCTATCAATATTTGTTCGTTTACACGGTCGGTTCTCCATGCACAATATTTTGTAGCTTGTACCCAAGAAACACCAACTACAGGATAGTCTCTGTAAGCCGGATATCTCAAATAATTTTCCACGTAGGGTTCATTGTATGCCAATTTGTGTCTCCAGCATGCTGTATCCGGCAAGGCTGCATAATAAACTGACTGCAAATCCACCGGTACATATACTCTATCCAACCAGTATAAATATTCCAAATAATCAAAATTGGTAATTTCACCTTCGTCCATATAGAAAGAAGAAACTGTGACGGTACGCGGATAGTTGTCCCAATCTTTCATTACATCTTCTTCTACACGTCCCATAGTAAAACGACCGCCTTCTATAAATACCAAACCCGGACCTGTAATTTGTCCGCGGAAAGATGCTTTTTCAAAACCGCCGTTTTTTGGATTGTTGTATGCCCAACCTGTAGTGTTAGACACTTCTTTACTTTTGCATGAAGCAAGCAAAATGACCACTGCACTGAATGCAAATACTAATTGAAAAATTCTCTTGGTCTTCATATACAATTAATTATTTTTATTATTTTCTTTACTTTATTTTACATTAAAACTTCGGACAATTGATATTTCTGATTCTACGTGATTTTACAGGACACGGCAAATCAAATTGTGCAGAAATTTCGTGAGCACCACCTGTTGCCGGCTTTACATATTTCTTTGACGGCAAAGTAAAATCATAAGAATATCCTATTTTTAAGAATTTATAATGTATGCCTACTAAAAATATCAAAGCATCCACATTTTTGAAACCTTGCCTGAACCATGCTCCGACTACCATCGGATAGCAAGAGAAATATAAACCATAGTTCAAAGTAGTATAAGCGTGTCCTTCACTGAATTTGGTTTGATATTGGAAAATCAAATTAGGTGATAAAGACATATCGCCAAACGATTTTTGATGTTTCAAACGACTTTTTAGATTGATATTTCCACCCACATGGGCTGTCAATTTCATCGGCAAACGGCATTCTGCTCCATCGCTGTCGTAAAAACTTTCTTTAGGTTGCGTAAAGTGATTAACAGCTATACCTCCGTACACTTTATCGGAATAAATAACCAAACCTGCTGAAAAATCTGCCAAACCTTTTGTCTGGTGAGCAATTTGTTCTGCAGTTGCATAGGTAAAACCATAACGTGCGTCTATCATATCTCCGAAAGTACATTTGTCATAATTCAAAGATTTTTGTTGATAGGTGGCTTGAATACCTAAGCGCATGGAAACTTTTCTTGACAAATTGGCATGGAATGAATAAATAAGACTGATAGCATTGGTATTGATAGTACCATTGGCAGCCCTGTCTCCTAAGAAAAGGACACCGATTCCACCATGGAGGGCATTAAAATGTTGGTCGTAAGATGCAGAATATGTAGTATATTTTCCGGAAACTGATGGCCATTGATGACGATAATTGACTACGATTCTTGGGCACACGGCTGACCCTGCAAGTGCAGGATTCAGATACACCGGATTGGCGTAGAACTGCGAGAAATGCGAGTCTTGAGCCTCTGCTCGTGTTGCTATCAACAGCAACGCTACCACTATCAAATATACTACGTTTTTCATCTTCATAAATAGCCAATTTTTCAAGGCACAAAGATAACATTTTTTTTCTTACCAAACAACATTATCTCCGCATTTTTTTTATAATGATATTTTGTTTGTGTACGCATCCTTTTTAAAAAAGTTTCATCTATTGAAAAATTTTTCATTTTTTTCCAGCAGTTTTTCCTATTTTTTGTGGTCATCGGTCTTCAAATAATTCATTTCATTGAATTGATTTTTAGATAGTTCTTGTAGTTTTCCTTTGTCTATCAGCCAAATTTTGTCACAGACTTCCACTGCCATTTCCACATCGTGACAAGAGAACAAAATGCAGCGATTTTCTGTGTTGGCAATCTGTTTTAACTCCTGCAAAAGTTGTTGTTTGGCAAAAAAATCCAAAAAAGCTGTCGGTTCATCCAACAAAATCAGTGGTGTTTGTTGCACAATTGAACGAGCTATCATGGCTTTTTGTTTCTCGCCGTCGCTCACATCAGACAAAGCCCGGTCTGCCAATGCTTCCAACGAAAATTTTGCTATCACCTGCTCTATCAGTTGTTGGTCTTTGGCTTGTTGGTGATCGAAAATATTGGTATAAGGAGTTCGTCCGATGGCTATCAGATTTCTTAGCGTCATATTTGCCACTGCATCAATTTTTGACGGAACAAAGCTGACATACAAAGATTTTTTGCGGGCAGGTATTGACGATACCGGCTGTCCGCAAATATTAAAATCGCCCCCCATTGGTTTTATTACGCCCGACAAAGTATTGAGCAAAGTGGTTTTTCCGGTACCGTTTCTACCTATCAAACAGATCAAATCTTTTCGGTAGGCCGACAAAGAAATCGGCTGTAGCGACAAAGCTCGCTTATAACCTATACGCAAATTGCTAATTTCCAACACTTTTTGATTCATCATATAATAGTTCTTTGATTTTTTAAAACTATCCAAACGATAAACGGAGCCCCTAATATAGAAATGATGGCATTGATAGGCAGCACTCCGCCGGCATACAATACATGCGACAATATATCTCCGCAAAGCAAAAATACAGCTCCTAAAATTACAGAAGACGGTATCAAAACAAAATGATTAGAAGTATTGAAAATCCAACGGGAAATATGCGGAACCGCCAAACCCAGGAATCCCAAGGGTCCGCAAAATGCTGTTACCGCCCCTGTCAGCAGACTCACTCCGGTAAAGATAATTATTCTCAACATTTTGATATTGACTCCCATAGTTAGAGCAAACGACTCTCCCAGCAACATCAAATTCAATGGTTTAGAGAAAAAATACAAAATCAATATCACCGCTAAACAAATGGGTATCAACAAAATAGATTCTGCAAAAGAAACGGCGTCCAAACTGCCCATGGTCCACACCACATACGATTTTACATTCACATCGTTGGAAAAGAATTGCATAACACTTACAATAGACGCCACCACTCCGGATATCAAAATGCCGACAATGAGGATACTCAGCACATCCTTCACCCGCATGCTGACCGCCAATATCAACATCAACACGGCGGCGGCACCTACTCCCGATGCCAACAAAATCACCCAATTGGACGTTTCAATAGAACGGGAAAATCCCCAAAGGCTGCCACCCAGCACCACTATTGCCACTCCCAAGCCGGCTCCGTTGCTGATGCCTAAGACATAAGGTCCCGCCAAAGGATTTCGGAAAATGGTTTGCATCAGCAAACCCGAAACCGCCAATGCGGCACCTGCCACCACGGCCGTAATCACCCGTGCCAAACGGAATTCTTTTATGGTAAAAATCGTTGACGAGGACAATTGTTCCGGAGAAAAGAAATAGTCAACAATATTGCCCAAGGAGATATGGTTGGTGCCGACTGTCAAATCGAACAATACCAAGCCTATCCACACCATGGATATGACAATAAATTTGACGGTATTTTCCAAATTCTTCCTTTTCATCAATCTAATTTTACATAATAGAACAAACAACTGTCGTTTTCTTCAAAGATATTGCGTAAATCCTGCAATATCACTTCCGGATGCACTATGCCTGACTCCCAAAAATCACAACCTCCGTATGGGTTGACAATTTTATTATTGTTATAAATTCTTGCCTTTTGATAAGGGTTGAATTTTTCCAAGCTACGATCCACTTCCGCAATTTGGCTACGCTTAGTTTTCTCGCTCACATTGAGCCAGATGTCAGCATCGGAAGCTGTGGCGAATATTTGCTCCAAAGAATAAGGGACACTTTCGGTGGAAGTATTTTCGGTGGCATATACGCCGCCGGCATCCTTGATAAAGTTGGCAAAAAAACTATCTCCGCCCGGCACCCACCACGTGCCTTTCCACGGCAAACCTACCAACACATTCGGATGATGCTGCATCGGCTTTGCCTTTATTTCCTGATAGATGGCGGCAACACTGTCAAAATAGTTTTGTGCCATGGGCAGTTTATCATAAAAACAAGCAAAAAACTTGATCCATTCGGTTCGTCCCAAGGGCTGCGATTCCAGATAATCGTCCACCAAAACGATCGGTATGCCCAATTTCATCAACTTTTGGAAACCCGACAATGACTCGTTGTCAACGCCAAAGGCAAACACCACATCGGGATGAATGGCAATAATTTTTTCATAATCCAATTGCTTGTCAAAACCGACTTCTTGAATGTTGTTGTTGTCAATTTGCTGCACCACCAAGGGATTGCAAACATATTTCAAGCCGCTGATGCCTTTGATGGTTTCCACCTCGTTGAGAGAGGTGATAAACGATACATAAGTGGTTGAAAAACAAATATTTTTTTCTATCGGTATATGGATGATATGTTTGTCATTGTCGGTAGGTTGCGTTCTACTCAACAGCAAAGTATCGTTGGTATGCTTTAATATAATTTGATAGCCATTGTTGGTTTCTTCTATATTGAAGCCGACTGCATATTCCACGCCCGAGTTGGCGGTGGAATTTTTGTCGGTTTGCACCTTGCAAGCCACCAGCAAAAAACATAATATTCCTATTTTGAAAACATTCGGAAACATGTTCCCTATACAATTATATTATGCAAAATTAGCACTAATTTACATGCAAAACCGCATCTAAAAAAAATCTTTTTAACAAGTCATTGTAGAATATTTTCCCTTGTAAAACAATTATTTTGCACGAACTGCAATTCGTATTGTTTTTTTTTATACTTTTGCATTCTTAATTTTATCACAAAATAATAATAAAAATGAAATCAGTATCAATGAGCGGTTCTCTTAGAGAGAACGTAGGGAAAAAAGATGCCAAACAACAAAGAGCATCGGGTATGATTCCATGCGTAATGTATGGACAAGGAACACAAAAACACATTCTTATCCACGAGAATGATTTTAAAAATTTAATCTACACTCCGGAAGTACGTTATGCAGAAATTACTATTGACGGTCAATTACACAAAGCCATTCTACAAGAAACACAATTTCATCCTGTAACAGAAAAATTGTTGCATGTAGATTTCTTGGAAGTTGTAGATGACAAACCTATCACTATTGCTATTCCAATGCATACAAAAGGTAATTCTCCCGGTGTTATGCGTGGCGGTAGATTGATAAAACGCGTTCGTAAAGTAAAAGTACACGGTTTGTTAGACAATATTCCTGAAGATATCCAAATCGATATCAGCAAAATGGATATTTTGGACAATGTAAAAGTATCTGACCTTAATATTGACCAATTGACAATTGTAGAACAACCTTCTAAAGTTTTAGTAAGCGTTATGCCTACAAGAAATGTTGAAGACAATCCTCAAGCAACAGAAGAAGCTGCTGCTGAATAAATTCTTCATATTATTAGGTAGTACAAAAAAGGCAACCCGATGGGTTGCCTTTTTTATGTTCATTATAATATTTCAAAACCTGTATATGCCTGCAAGGCTTTGGGGATTCTTACATGACCGTCTTCGGTGTGATGGTCTTCCAACAAGGCTGCCACCACTCTCGGCAATGCCAAAGCAGAGCCGTTGAGGGTATGTGCCAATTGCGGCTTGCCGTTTTCACCTTTGAAACGCAATTTCATTCTATTGGCTTGGAAGGATTCGAAATTGGAAACCGAACTTACTTCCAACCATCTTTGCTGACCTTTGGCAAACACCTCAAGATCGAATGTCAAAGCAGAAGTGAAACTGATATCGCCACCACACAAACGAACTATTCTAAACGGCAATTCCAATTTCTGCAACAAACCTGCCACATGGGCTTTCATTTCTTCCAACACCTCGTAGGAATGGTCGGGATGTACTATTTGCACTATCTCCACCTTGTCGAATTGGTGCAGACGATTCAATCCGCGTACATCTTTTCCGTAAGAGCCGGCTTCGCGGCGGAAACATGCCGAATAGGCACAATGTTTGATAGGAAAATCGCTTTCCTTCAACAATACATCTCTATATATATTGGTAACCGGCACTTCTGCTGTCGGTATCAGATAAAAATTGTCTAAAGGAGTATGATACATTTGTCCTTCTTTGTCCGGCAATTGACCGGTGGCATAGGCGGAATTTTCGTTCACCATATAAGGCACTTGCACTTCTTCGTAGCCTGCTGCCACTGCCTGATCGAGAAAGAAATTGATTAAGGCACGTTGCAATCTGGCACCTTTGCTGCGATAGACAGGGAAGCCATTGCCGGTGAGTTTGACACCTAATTCAAAATCCACCAAGTTTTTCTCGCTGCATACATCCCAATGCGGAACATGGCATGGATTGACGGAAAATTCGCCCCATTGATACACCACTTCGTTGTCATCGGCGGACTTGCCGACAGGAACGGATGCATGCGGCATGTTGGGCAACAATACCAAAATGCCGTTCAAGGCTTTTTCTTTTTCATCTAATTGATTTTCTATATCTTTGGCAGCCGTCTTCAAAGTGGCAGACTCCTCTTTGAGACTTTGTGCTTCCTGTGCTTTTCCTTCTTTGAACAATTGACCGATTTGCTTGGCAATAACATTCTGACGGGCATAGTTGTCGTCCAATGTTTTCTGCAATACCCTGCGTTGGGCATCCAAATCCAAAATTTTTTCTACCGACTCTTTCGCGTCAAAATTTTTCACTTTCAAGCGGTCTATCACCTCTTGCGGATGTTCTCTTAAAAAATTTAATGTAATCATAAATTTGAAAATTTCCGCAAAATTACTATTTTTGCACATTCATTCAAAAAAGAAAGCAGAAAAAATATTTCACATGAAAATATTTGTCTTAGTGATTGTTATCATTTTTGCGGTGATTTTTCTCCTTATTTTTGCCTTTCAGAAAGGTGTCATTTGGCAGATTTTTCACCCGCAAAAAGTGCTTTATCTCACTTTTGACGATGGTCCGCAAGAAAATTTAACACGAAAAATTTTAGACATTTTGCGTCAAGAAGATGTCAAAGCCACCTTTTTTTGTGTCGGGGACTGTGCAAGGCGACATCCTGAACTTTTGCAAGCCATCCGAAACGAGGGACATGCCATTGGCAATCATACCATGCACCACCTGAAAGGATGGAAAACTCCCTACAAGACCTATATTGCCGATGTGGAAGAAGCCGAACAATGGTTGAACAGCCGTTTTTTCCGTCCTCCCTACGGGAAAATTTCCTTGCGACAATATTTGCAATTGAAAAAAAATTACCAAATCATCTTTTGGACTGCCATCAGTTACGACTGGGACCGGCAACTGAGTCCGCAACAATGTCTCCACAAAGTGGAAGCAGCTGCCCGACGCGGGGGCATTGTCGTGTTTCACGACAACCCGAAAGCCGAAAAAAATATGCTGGAAGCCCTACCCCGATTCATCCGAATGGCAAAAGACAAGGGTATGACATTCAAAACTTTTGAAGACAGATAATGCACACAAGTAGCGTACCTCCGGCACGCGAGATGGAGGGATTGATTCTTTTAACTCCACACTGCGACCTTCGGTCTTGTATGGAGTTAATCAAATAGCATGCCTTCAGCATGCAAAATGAAGTGATTTAGTTTTTTTTTACATAACCAACATCAAACGTGCAGTATG
>JAEEGK010010738.1_pt1 | contig 21089 bp, 21 predicted proteins | sample 8958771 | NCBI WGS metagenome assembly JAEEGK01 (sample SAMN16246547, study PRJNA631951) | gut metagenome | biome: gut microbiome; feature: rumen; material: SC-attached | host: Bos | place: Iran: Karaj | collected 2018-10 | reverse complement strand
TGGTGGGCGACCGCAAGATGAATGGCCGTGCTTACTGCGGTCTCTTCAACTTCACGGGTGCCGCCCAGCAGAAAAAGCTCTCGCAGCTCTCTGGTGGTGAACGCAACCGCGTGCTCATGGCAAAGAACTTGCAGAAGCCGGGCAACCTCTTGTTCCTTGACGAACCGACGAACGACTTGGATATCGAAACATTGCAGGCTTTGGAACAGGCTATCCTCAAGTTCGCAGGCTGCGCCGTGATCATCTCGCATGACCGCTGGTTCCTGGACCGTATCGCCACGCACATCCTCGCTTACGAAGGCGATTCGAAGGTGGTGTGGTTCGAAGGCAACTGGAGCGAATACGAAGCCGATCGTCGCAAGCGTCTTGGCGAAGATGCCGACAATCCGAAGCCGATTCGCTACAAGACTCTGAAGAGATAACGCATAATGTGGAATGTGTAATGTGGAATTATCCATTTCTCATTACACACTTCACATCACACATCGCGGCTTCGCCGCTCACATTTCTCATTGTGCAGCGTAGGCCAGGGTCACCATTTTTCGTGTCATCCTGGAGGGGCGTAGCCCCGGTGTTCTGTCACCCTGGAGCACCGCGATAGGGTCCAGAAGCATTAAAGACCGTAGCGATAAAAATGCTGCGGCCTTTTTCAAATTAATGGAATAATTATTTCTTTATATATCGCATCAACTTGGCGATTAAAACTTCATCGAAATTTCTCCGACTGTCAATAATTGTATGAATGACGACATCCTTTTCACGAACTTCATACACAATGCGATAAAGCCCTTGAATGATTTCTCTATATCGTTCAATACCTTGTTTGTATAATTCAGGGATAATCCTTCCGCTTTCAGGAAAATGCGATAGAGAAAAAATGTTGTTTTCGAATTGCGTAATGACAGATTCAATATAAGATTTGTTTAACGATTCATAGTAAGCAATGATTTCATTCAAATCTTCTTTTGCAAATTGCGAAACAACAACGTTGTAAAGATCATTTTCCGACATTATACTTCCGCCTTAATTCCTGAAAAACCATTGTCGCTGGTTCTGTCCGTCCAGCTTGGACGTCCTTTTCCGAAAGTTGAATGATTTTTAGAAGGCTGAAAGCTTTCTTCATGTCTTGGTATGTTTCTACATCAACAAGAACAGCCCGAGATTTTCCTTCTTGGGTTATTACCATTGGTTCCTTGCGTTCATTCACAAAGTTCATCACATCGTCGATGTTTGAACTTACGTATGAATCGGGCTTTATGCATTCGCATACGTCAAGCATTTTTGGCTCCTGTTGATATCCATTTTCAAATATACCTTTTTCACCTATTAAAGGCAAGTTTTAAGGTTGTTTGTTCCTTATAGGAGTATTCTTTGCTCGAAAAAATGCTTTTTAGGCATGGAGTTTGCTGAGAGCATACTCCATAATGCTTGGTTGAAGGTTTGCTTTTTATCTAGAAAAGTTAAATCGTCAGCTGTTGCTGACGATTTAGGAATGCCTGAAATTTGGGGAATGAACATTTTTTTATCGAAAATTACCAGCTATAGGAGAGGGTTGTTTTCATCGTCATCTTTGTCATCTGATTTTTGTGGAGCTTTTTGAATTAGAGAGAAAAATACTGCAATGCCAAATGCTAATAGAAATAGGGGAAACATTTTGATCATTTGGTTTGTTGCGGCATTCGCCATAACAGAACCCAAATTTGCGTTTGCTTCATTTGCAAAGATAATAGTGTGGGCTAGCAAAATAATTAAAGGTATCTTGTGCATGTAGTTCTCCGCATAAAATGAAGTGTTTCCCCAAAAGTCTTTAATTTTGAATATATCATTTTTTTAGTCGATTCACAAATGGAATAGATGCTTTTTCCATGTTCTTGGAGAAGCTTATTCGTATAAGAAGATGCCGGAACAGAGTCCGGCATGACAATGCAATGGATTGTGCATTTCTTATAACATCCGATCGCTAAAACTCAATTCTCTCCGGGAACGCTTCTTTTCTCATGATTCCCCACATCTTGTCGATGTACGAGAGCGTGTAGAATTGTTCGTAGTAGTGGTAGTAAAACGCACCCTTCATGGTCGTGGAATAGACGCCGTTTTCTTTTGTCAAAAAACCGAGTTTTTGCGCGAGCCAGAAATCGAAACCGTACATTTTTTTGAGCGGAACGCCGAAGAACTGCTCGAATTTGTTCTCGTCCAGTTGCATGCTGTAAAGCGTCCAGAACAAGTAATACACCATCCTCTGCCTTGGCGTGAAGCGGATAGTCAAGGATGTCGGCAACTTGTCGCTGTCAATCCTCTTGCAGTATTCTTCAACGGAGAATGTATTTATCTTGAATTGCTTTTGAAGTAGCGTCGTGGCGGAACATCCGAATCCGAGGAAATTATCGCGAGTCATGGAAGAATACTTGGCTTCTTTCTTGTTCGAAAACGTCCAAATTGAACTGCGGTGGTATCCCTTCTCGTTGAAGTAGGCCGTGATACGGTCCAGTAGTTCCTTCTTCTGCTTTTTTGGCATCGTTTTCACTTTGCTCTTGGTAAAGGAAAAATCGATGAACGGGTAAATTGCTACATGGTTGGCGCCGCTCGCGAATGCGGTATCCACGTCCGCCTTGATATCTTCGTAAGTCTGGTCGGGGAGCGCGAAGATGAAGTCCATGGAAACCGTTTCGAAATCTACGGTGCTCAAGGCTTCTTTTAATTTATCTGCGTCAACTTTCTTGCGTCCGAGAATGTTCTGGTATTTCTCTTGGAATGACTGGATGCCTATGCTGAGTTTTGTAACGCCGGCATCTTTCAGCCTTTGCAGCGTCTCGACATTCACGTTGTCGGGGTGCAACTCTACGCCGATGCCCTCAGTCACGATGAAATGTTCCTGAATCGCTTCTATGATTTCGCCGATTCTATCTGCAATCAGAGCGGGCGTGCCGCCGCCAAAATACAGGCTAGTCGTCTCCTTTTTGCATTTGTATTGACTGCCGACCTTGTGGATTTCCTTTACCAGTGCGTCAATGTACTTGTCGCATAAATCCTTGTTGTAAACGGTCTTGCAATACGGACAAAATGCACAGATGCTTTTGCAAAAAGGAATATGAACGTAAAGGCCTAACCTTTCGCATTCTTCAAAAGGTAAAAACTCGTCGTATTCGTTTTTGAATAAAAAAGGCTTGGTGGACCGGGTCAGCCACGCTCTAGTTAAAGTCGTTCTCAAACTCATTCACAAAACTCTCGTTGGCCTATACGTACTTTAGGTATGTCCTTACGGCTTCGAAGGCAATCTTTAAATTGCCCTTGAAAAGCAGGGTGTATTCTGCGACAAAAAAGTAGCCGCATTCTTCGCAAAGGCCCGGCACGTCGATGCACCTTCCGCATACCGAAATCTTGCCGTTTTCGATGACCAAGCATTGGTAGCAAGGAGTGGGGAAGGTGTTGTTGACGAGATACGGGAGTGACGTTTTAAGGTTGAATATCGGAAATCCTTTGTCCATCATTTGCGAGATTGTGTCTGCGATTGCTTTCTTTTCGTCTGTAGATAAAAGAAGATTTCTCGTGTCAGGGTATGGCGTGTGGAAATTGAAAGAAACGGCCCTTACGTTTTTCGTCTCTTTGGCGATGAGGCAAACTTCTTGCACCGCATCCTTGTTGATTTGGTTGATGGCCATGTAGAAACAGATGTTGTTCGCAGTGGCGTTCTTGACGTTTTCCATGATGGTGTCGAACGTGTTGCCTCTGATGGCGTTGTGGCGTTCCCTGTCGCCGTCGAGGCTTAGCAAAATCAAGTCCGCTTCGGGCAAGTTAATTGGCTGCGTTCCGTTCGTGACTACGTTGACAATCATGAAGCCCATTCTCTTGGCCTCGATGACTAAATCCCTAACGGTTAAATCGCCGTCTCTCCACAGGAACGTCTCGCCGCCACAGAAGAAGAGAATGCGGGTGCCCATGTCGTACAAGGTCTGCATCTCCTTTTTGATTTGTTCGTAGGGATGCATTATCGATGTGATGTTGTTGACGGAACAGTGCTTGCATTTCAGGTTGCAGCGGTCGGTTACAATGATGGTGCCAAGGATGGGGTCTTTCTTTTTAAATAAGACTGTCTTTAACCAAAAGTTGGCGAAATAAAGAAATGACGAAACTCTCATTACAATTTTCCTTTGACAAAAACTTCTTTGTTACTAATTCTTTAATGATATTATACAAAAAAGTGGATCTTGCGGAGCTGTTTTTGTTTTTTTGCTCTTTTTTACGTGACTTTTTGAAAAAAAGACTGCTTTTCACGTAAAATTTGGAATAAAGTAACTGAATTAAGTCGCTAAAATTGATTTTTGGTGATATCTTGGCGATTTTGGAGACTCAAAAGGTGAGTTTTGGATGAATTTTTGGGTAAAAAAAGAACTTTGCTCAAAAAAAATGCACAATTATTATATACGACATAGAAATTTTACGTGACAAAATAGAAAATTTAGCTTTTTTTCACGTAAAAAATGGCTTTTTTTCAAAATTAGACTTTTTTACAGGCCTTTCGCTTCGCGCAATTCTGCTTTCGTGATGATTAAACTATCTTTTGATTAAATGTTACATCCTTAACCACCAACCACTGTTTATTAACCACGACTACCGACCTAACCCTTAATACTTAATCATCATTCACCTTTCGTCTTTCGTCTATCGTCTAATATGCTCCACATTCTCAAACACGAACTTCGCTTGATTTTCCGGGAACCGCGTTTTTGGATTCCGTTCATCATTCCGCCGATGATTCTCGCGGCGAGCCAAGCGATAGCCGTTTCGCGTTACGGTGGCGAAATCATGAAGGGCATGGAAGGTTATATGATGCTTTTGCTCGGTTGCCTCATGGCTCCGATGGGGGCGCCGCTTGCTGCTGACAGTTTTGCGGGCGAGCGCGAACGCAATTCGCTTGAACTGTTGCAACTTTCTCCGGTTAAGCCTTCGCATCTCTTTTGGGGAAAACTTTTGGCGGTTCTTCCGTTCCCGATTATTTTTTCGCTGATGACGCAAGGGGCGTATTGGCTTGGGCATCGCGAAATTCCGATGGTTGCCGCTGTAGCTTCGATTCTCGGTGCACTTTCTGCGGTGTTACTTGTGAATTCATTTACGCTTTCGTTGTCTTTAAAGGCGAAAACGGTGCGGTCGGCTACGCAACTTTCGCTTTTCTTCGTGGTTCCAATTCTTTTGCTGGTGCAATTGGGCCATGAAATTTTTTTGCAAAGTTTACTCCTTCCGTTAATGATTTTTGCGTTATCTGTAGTGGCTTGTCTCATGATGACTTTTCTGGGCCTGAGAAAATTTGTAAGTTTATAAGAGAAAACTACAAAAGGGAGAAAAAATGAAAAAGCTTTTGCTTGCACTTGGAATGCTTACAATGTTTGCTGTTACCGCTTGTGATGATTCCGCATCAAGTGGCGACAGTAATGATTCTGGCTCGAAATCATCGAGTATATCAAAGGGGAGTTTCCCGCCAAACGGGGATGAAAGTTTCTATTGCATCGTTACGGATGGTAGAAAAGAAGACGGCTCGTACTGGAAACAGATCCGGTTGAATATCCCGAAATACAAAGGCTTTGTGGAAAATTTTACGTTTGACGAGAATGGCAACGGGACGCAGTATTACGAGGATGCCCAATATTATATAACGCCTTATGAAAAAACTGCCATGTGTTTGGAATTCGAAGATGCGATAAAACAACAAGCTCATAAGAGAAACTTTATCGAAACCTATTGCGAAAACGGCGTTTCATATTTTGTTATTAGTTTCCGGAACGTGAATTTGGGATCGCTTAATTCGGCGATTAGTGATTACGAAAGCGATTGTGAGAATTATGAGCGAATGTGGAAAGAAGGTGAATACGACGAAGTCATAGAAAGAAGGACTTCGAGATAATTTATAAGGAGAAGGCTTCCATGTTAAATGGAAGCCTTCATAAACGGGTAGTTATAAGCCGGGTTCTGTACTCCAAATGTTACCATCGGAGCGATGACCATCTCTCTGGACGAATCGTTACCGACCGCCTCAAGCGACCTACCCGGATATCCAGCTGGCACGGGCCGCACCAGGTTCTTGCGAACGGAATCCTGCTTGGTCTTGCACCGGATGAGGTTTACCATGCCACTCCTGTCGCCAGTCGTGCGGTGAGCTCTTACCTCGCCGTTTCACCCTTACCTCGCTGAACCGAAGTTCAAACGGGCGGTTTGCTTTCTGTTGCACTTTCTGTCGCGTTTCCGCGCCTGGACGTTATCCAGCATCATGCCCTGCGGTGCCCGGACTTTCCTCCAGCCGTGAAGCCGGCGGCCATCCGCTACCCGACCCAAATCTAGAAAATGCGAGACAAATGTTCAAGAGCGTTATAGGTGGTAGGGGTTAGGTTGTAGGTCGTAGGGATTAGGTTTTAGGAATGCAAGATGTTCTGTATCTGCGATTAGAACTGCATGGATCCTGTCGGTCCCCTGGCTCGGAGGCCGAGACTAAAGGCTTTAGAGGCTTCGCTTTTGAATAAGGCTCCCTCCAGGATGACTGTGACCGCGACGCTTGCCCTACGCATTGCAAGACTTCACTGGATCCTTCACGGCTTCCGCCGTTCAGGATGACGCATTTTTCGTACTTCTTACTGCTTACTGCCAATAGCCCATACCTCAGAGGGCGCCGAAGGCGACCGTGCCCATACCTCATACCTTCATTGGATCCTATCAGCACTTCGTGCCTCCAGGATGACTGAAATCGCGACGCTTGCCCCACGCTTTCTTCCTACTTCTAACTTCCTACTGTTTACTAACCACTAATCACTAACCACTAACCACCAATCACTAGCCACCAACCACTAACCACTGACCACTAATCACTTCTCACCGCCCACCAACCACTAACTTTTTTCTATTCTTTGTCCCATGAATCCGAGAATATCCTTTGTCTTGCAGATGTCGCCATCGACCTCGTACGAAAACCTGGAGGCGATAGCGCGTAATTTGCTGGAGGGATTGAACGTCCTTTTGACCTCGGAGCAAGTAAAGTGCTCTATCTATCTGGATGGCCCGATGATTGAGATGCTTTACAATATCGCAAAGCCTTTGACGTTTGGCAAAATCCAGAACGCGATTCACAACGGCATTATCGAATTTTTAGGCGGCGGCTATTACGACCCGATGCTACCGCTGTTCCCGGAAGACTTGCAGACTATGCAGCTTGAATTGCACCGCGACTTTTTGAAGAAGGTGCTCGGCGTGGAACCGCAGGGATATTTCAACTCGTCGCTGGTATGGGAACCGGGCATGGCCGATGTACTGGAACGTTCTCGCTTTGATTACGCGTTAGTGACGGAATCTGCCGTGCAGGATGCGCTTGGACGCTCGACTCCTGTTTCGGGCTGGTTTACGCTTGAAGACCGCGGTGCGCTTATTCGCATTGTTCCGGTTTCCGAAGTCTTGTCTAAGGCGATTGCCGAAGACGACCTTTCGTGGCGCAGCATCGCTGAATCGTATTGCCGCGACGGAAAGTCTGCGATTGCGTTTTTCGACATCCCGTCGGAACCTACGGAAATAGTGGATTTCTTTGGGCGTCTTGTCGATTTTGTCGAGATGAACGAAGTTCAGACTAGGACGGTCAGTTTTGCCGTCAATCAGCTTGAAACTTGCGGCTCAATAAGCTTCCTTGTTTCTGCAGGGTGTAAATTGGGACTCCCTTCGACGGCACACACTTGCCGCGAACTTTTGATCCGTCGTCCTGAAATTAATTTGCACCACAAGACTTTCCTGAATTTGTACAGGAGAGCCCGCAATACGTTGACAGGCAAAAAGTGGCTTGAATTTTGCAAAACGCTTTTGCCGGCGATGGCCCCCCGCTATTTTAGAGATTTGTTCAATAACGAGGGCATGCGCTCCATGAGAGTCCGCAAACGTGCAAATCGTTTGTTGATAGAGGCTGCACAGATTTTGGACAATCTCACTGATTTCTCGGGACTCCGCGTAGATGTGTGTGATTTTCTGCTGTTGGGCAAGAAGGTCCTCTTCTGTGAAAATCCAGATTGTTCGTATTTACTCGATACTCGATTTGGCGGTGCTCTACGGGCATTGAATTACAAAGGCGCGAACATCAACCTCGTGAATACGTGGCGTGATGACGGCGAACCTTCGGTGGCGTTTTTAGATTGTCTGTTGCCGAATGCGGATCTAACTCCCGTCAAGTTGGAACAGATGCTTTATGACCGCAAGCATTTGCTTGCAGACCCTTACGATTACCGCATTCTCAGAACGAATACGGGAACGGAAATTTTATTGGACGAAGAACAGGGTTTTGCAAATGACGAACGCAAGGCCTTGTTTAGGATAAAGAAAAAGTTTGCCTTCCAAGGTGATGCGGCCAAGTTTACGGTTTCCTACGCTATCGACAATTTGGCTTATGTGAATACCAAGGGGTTCTTCGGTACGATTCTTGAACTTGGGCTTTTGTCGAAGGGCGATGTAAATAAAGTTCATATTGATGGTTGTAATGTCAAGTGGAACATGGCCGAACCGTTATTGTATCCCGACGGACAAAATCTTGAAATCCGCGATGAAAAATCGGGTTGCGTTTTCCGCATGGCGTTTGATCGGCCTACGTCGATTTTTGTAGGAGCTATTTATGGGGCGACCTCTTCGGCGGCTCCGCAGGCGTTCCAAGGTATTCGCGTGTTCCCGTTCTGGAACGCTCCGTTTAACATCCTCGACCGCAAGGCTTTTAGCATTTCGGTGTCGGTGACGAAGAGGTAATGGATGCGAGCCGATTTGATTGACATCCAGGTTGAAGACCGCGGTGAAGAAGTCGAAATTTCTTTGTACGGAATCCTTGGCGAATACCAGCTTTCGGCGGTTCGTGAAAAGCTTGAAATGCTGGTGCGTGGACCGGGAGTCTTTTTCTTCGTGAACCTGCAGAATGCCCGGTTTACGACGGAAGCTTATCGCGGCTTGTTCTTGGAAATGCTCAATTTGGTGAAACAGCAGAACGCAACGCTCATTTTGCTGTTCGATAACGAAGAGCTGAACGCTTACTTCGAACGTTACAAGAACATCTTTGAAATCTACAAGAACCGCGAAGAATACCGCAAGTCGGGACTTTCGAAGCAAGTGCATTTGGTCGGCCTGCATTACGAAAAAAAATCCATTAGTTTGTCTCTTGGATTTGCTATTTCTCTTGCCTTGTTTTTAATTGGCTGGACTATTACTTTGTTTACCGTAATCGTCGGGCAGGGGCGTGAAATCTCTGACAAACAAGCGCAAATAACGGCTCTCGAAAGCCAAAAGGCACGCTATATCCGTGAAATCGACCGCTTGGAATCTGCAATCGGACCCATGCGCAAACTCGGTGTCGTGCAGGATACGACTCTGTTGAGTTCTTTCGGGGCGATTCAGGACTGGGTCACGTATCTAGAAAATCTGGAGAGAAATCGGCGTGAAAAATAGCGTTCGGTTATCTTCGATGGGCGTGAGCATCCTGTTCATCATTATCTTCGCGGTCTTGTTTACGTTTGCAAGCGAATGGTATTCCAACAGGGTTGAACTTGAAAATCTCGCTTATCGCGAACGCGTTCTCCATAACGATTTGGAACATTTGGAAGTCGTGGGCAAGTGGACGCTGGATTATGTGAAAATCGAAAAGGCGCTTACGTACATGCTGGGCGACCGAATTTCTGAAGTGAGCTTTCGCATTCTGGCCGAACAGCTTTGGCAGATTTCGCAATCGTATTCGCTAGACCCTTTGATTATCCTCGCTGTTGTAGCTCAAGAAAGCCGCGGCAATCCGATGGCCCGCGGACGTTTTCAATCGGGGCGTTTTTCGGGCGCCTTGGGCTTGATGCAGATAAAGTTAGAAACGGCGACCAAGATGGGGCGGCGTTTTGGTCTCATCGTCGAGAACGAAGAGGACTTGATGCGTCCAGAAGTCAACGTAGTTGTGGGTTCCGCTTACTTGATACGCTTGATCGGAAAGTATGGAAATTTGCGAGAAGCTTTAGTGGCATACAACTTGGGTCATTCCGCAGTGGATAGGTTGCTTGAAAAAAGTGCTCCGCTCCCTACTTCTTATTACGAAGGCGTTGTGGCAAAATACAAAGATTTGGTGAAACACTGTTCGTTTTGAGTAAGAGTGTTTTGTGCAGCTACGCAGCAATATGGAGAGTGTGAAGTGTGTAGTGAATAGTTCCACATCACACATTTCTCATTACACTCTATTTACTAACCACTATTTACTAACCACTATTTACTAACCACTGTTTACTGACTAACATCATTTTACTAAATTCTTGCTGTGATTAGGAATGTTATTTTTATTTTGGTGATGGTGGGGCTTGTCTTTGCGGGCGAAGTCCGTTATAATTGTTTGCAATTTGTAGAACAAGGACTTGCTAGCGACCCGCAAATGGCCGAAAAAAGGTTTGAAACGGAGAGCAAGTCTAACAAGATTCGTTCGCTCAAGTCCGAAGTTATTTTGCCTACGTTCAACGTGTCCATGATGGTGGGGCCTGCACCTGGCTTGAAGGAAACGGTCGATGACTGGGGCGATACCGTCGATACGTATGATTTTTCGCGTATGGGGCCGTTTTGGGCGGTAGAGGCGAAGTTTATCCAGCCGCTGAACTTAGGGCAGTACCAGACCGGCAAAAAGGCGTTGGAAGCGGACTTGCAGCAAAAAAGCTTCGAAATTGAAAACGCCTCGCTCAAGAAAGAGGTTGAGCTCCAGTCCTATTATTACAACTATCTCCTCGCGCTCGAAATGAAGCGGCTTGCCGCCGATGCCCAAAAGCAAGTCGATAAGGCGTACGACCAGCTTGAAGAAGCTCTGGACGAGGACGAACCGACGGTTTCGCAGAACGACCTCTTGAACTTGAAGGCGAAAATGCACACGGTCAAGGAAGGCGTTATCGATGCGGACCTCGGGATGAAACGCGTGATGCTTGCGATTCGATTTGCTCTAGGCTTGCCGGATGGCGATACTTTTGTTGCCGAGGATTCGGTGCTTGCGATGCGAACCGAACACATGCCGACTGAAGATGAAGTCCGCGACTTGACGGTGAAGTACAATCCTGAACTCAAGCAGCTTTCTGCTGGCATGCGGGCCCGGAAACTCCAGATGGACTTGGCAGAAGCTAAGCTTGCTCCGGAGTTCTTTGTCATGGGCGAATTCCAGTACGTCAAGAGCTGGGCCGGGAATCGCAATGTGCTGCAAAAGAGTGCCTTCGCTCAAGATGCGGTGAACAAGATTTCGGGGCTTATCGGTGTCGGTCTCCGCTACCGTTTGAACTTCTGGAAGAACTGGGAGGATTACCGCCAGGCGAAAACGGAATACCGTGGCCTCCAGCTGAAAGAAAATTATGCGTCGGATGGCCTGGTGGCCAAGGCGGTTGAACAGTACTATCAAGTTGTTGCCGCCAAAGAAAAGCTCGATGCTTTGCGAGAAAGCCTACGTGCATCCGAAGCGCTTTTGAAAGGGGCTGCCATGAAATACGACCTCGACAAATCCCAAACGGGCGAACTTGTTTCGGCCTATACGCAGAATGTAAGCATGAAAAAAGATTACTATTTCGCAGTTTGCCGATATAATGTCGAATTTGCCGGACTAATTGCAAAGATGGGTTTGTCTCTTGGCGAATATAATTCGTATTTTAATAAAAAATGAGGAGAATCATGATGTTTAAGAAAATTCTTATTGCCGTTGCCTGTGTTTCGCTCTTGTCTTTTGCTGCCGAAGATCCCGTATCTGTCGTGAAGAGCAAGGACGTTGAATTGCAGAACATTATCAAGAAGTCGAAACGCACCGCCAAAGAAACGGAACGCGTCAAGAATCTTTTGAACGATTCCTTTGACTTTGCTCTCTTGGCTAAGAAGTCTTTGGCATCTAGCGTTTGGAAAGCCCAGGACGAAGCATCCCAGCAAAAGTTCGTGACGGAATTCCAGCGCATGGTTCGCAATTCCAGTGCAAACCGCCTTGAACTTTACCGTGCCGATTCGACGATTTACGAACCGGCCAAGATGAAAGGCGATGACGAAGCTCGCGTTGTGGCTCACTTGTGGAACCAGGGCAAGGAATCGGTGCTCGAATACAAGATGACGACCGTGAACGGCAAGTGGAAAGCTTGGGACTTGGTCATTGACGACCTTTCGACGGCTCGCAACTATAAGGAACAGTTCAGCAAGATTCTCAAAGACAAGAGCTTTGCCGAGCTGATTGATATTATCAGCAAGAAGGCTGACGAAGCCGAAAAGTAATGGGCTTCTTTTTCTGGTTCCTTTGTTCTATTCTCGTTGTAGCGCTTGTGCTACTGCTTTTCCCGTTTTCTGTTCGGATTGAATTTGAAGCGGGCGAACGCGGTGCGCGAGCGTTTTTCTATTTCTTCAAAAAGAAAGTTTATGAATATGAGAAGAAATGGGGGGAAGAAAGTAGGAAGTCGGAAGTAGGAAGTAGGAAGGATGAAGTAGGCGGTGACGAGAGTGAGGCGAGGGAAGGCGGAGACGACTCTGCGGACACAAAGACCGAGTGTCATCCTGAGCGGAACGAAGTGAAGTCGAAGGATCTAGAGAGGCTAGAGACTAGAGACGATAGGGCGGAGGATGGTTCCCATGAGTTGTCATCCTGGAGCGAGCCGCAGGCGAACGATAGGATCCACAGGACTCCAGAAGCGGAAGAAAAAGAGGAAACGGCAGCTGTTGCGAAAAGGCCTACAGAAACTCTGAAGACGGAGAAAATGGGTAATGAAGTCGGAAGTCGGAAGTCGGAAGTAGGCAGTGGGACGGAGTTAGACGATAGACGAAAGAGTAAAGACGAAAGTGGAGTTAGCGGCAAAAGTGATGTCATTCTGGAGGGAGGCGAACGCCGACCGATAGAATCCAAGCGCGTGTCCTCTGCTGCGGTTGAGGTGAAAGACGATAGTGGAGTGGGCGGTGAAGAACGAAAGTCGCCTGATGTCATCCTGAGCAACGCGAAGGATCCAGTAAAGTCTTCGTCTGTAATTGAAGTTTCTTCTACAAAAAAAGACGAGCCCGAAAAATCTTCGGATCAAGCGTCAGAGACGAAAGCCCAAAAGCCAAAACCAAAACTTTCCGACCGCGAATTTTGGACGATTCTCTTGACTCCGGATTTGGATGCAAGGGTGTTTAAGTACGCTTTGAAAATTATCGCCGCTGTTTTTTCTTTGTTCCGAATCCGTTTTAACGATTGCTATGTCGAGGGCATTCGCTCGGATTATGTTTCCATGGGCTATATTGCTGCGTTGAACGGAATCTTGAAAGCATACCCGTTTGTTGGTGATTGGGACTTGCGAATGGATTGGCTCCATGAAAAAGAACTCCGTGCTACAGGGAATGTTCGCTTGAGTATTACGTTGCTCCGTATTTTCTGCTTTGTTTTGGAAACGCTTGTGCTGGCTGGAATTTTGGCGTTTATTTTTTGGCGTCGCCGGGCACGTGTACTTAAGACAAAAGAACTCCCAGAAATCGGATTTATCCGCAAAAAAATTGTCGATTTTATTTTGGAGGACTGATGCCCGCTTTGACTTTGGAACGCTTGCTTGCATCGATGGGCTTTGGAAGCCGCAAAGAGGCCCGTGCACTTGTTCGCATGGGTCTTGTGGAGTTGGATGGCAAGGTGCTTGATGACCCGTTCATGGAATTCAAAGAACGCCCGGAATCCATCATGGTGAACGGCGAAGAAGCTCCGACTGTCGAAAAGTTGTACATAATGCTCTACAAGCCGACCGATGTCGAATGCAGCCACAATGCCCGCGACCATAAGGCCGTTTATGAACTATTGCCGGACCGCTTTACCGCGATGGGAATCCAGTCCGTTGGCCGTTTGGACGCCGATTCGTCGGGACTCTTGCTACTTTCGAATCAGGGTGACTTTATTCATAAAGTCGAAAGTCCGAAGAAGGGTCTTTGGAAAAAGTACCGCGTGACGCTAGCCCGACCGTTTACGGATGCGCAAAAAGCGGAACTCTTGGCAGGCGTGATGCTCAAGGATGAACGCCGCCCGGTGCAGGCTCGCGAAATCGAAGTTGATGGCGATGCTGTAATCATTTCTATTGGCGAAGGCTTGTACCATCAGGTCCGCCGCATGTTTGCCGCTGTAGGCAATCACGTCGAGACGCTTGAACGTGTTGCCATTGGCCCTGTCCTTCTTGACCGCACGCTCGGCGAGGGCGGCTGGCGATTCCTCACCGACGAAGAAGTGGCAATGCTGTCGTAACATTTCGCGTTAGGTTATAGGTTTTAGGTTGTAGGGGTTAGTAAAAAAAATGTGGCATTGCCGCCAAACTGTCACCCCGGATTCATTCTGGGGTCAGCTTTCTTCTTTAAACAACCGATGCCGGAACAAGTCCGGCATGACATTGCATTTTCGCGTCATCTTGACCCGTAGGGGAAGGATCCAGTTAAATCTTGTAATGCGTGAGCTGAAAGTGATTGGATTCTTCGCTATGCTCAGAATGACGTATCCCACTTTTTCATCCTTAATTTTTTTTACAAAAAAGTCTTGGACAAAATGGTCGAAAAAGCGTGTTAATATAATAGGTAGAGGGTAGTCCTTTGCTCGCTTTGTGGGGGCGTACCCCAAGAGATTGACACGCTTGAAATGAAGAAAAAGAAAATTACTCACAAATTGCGGAAACGTTTTGCGAAAAAGGCGGCCCAAAAGAAGCACAACCGCAAGCACGACCCGTTTTTCCGCTACATTTTTGCAATTCCCGAAAACACGAGGATCTTGTTGCGCTTTGCGGAACGAAAAAATGCGGAACTTCGCCGGATGCTTTCTTCCGTTGACATGCAGAGTCTGGAGCTGATTCCCGGCTGCTTCAGCAACGTCAAAAAATGGGGCTATTCGGATCTCGCGTTTAAAGCCTGTTACAAGGACGGTTCTGATATTTTTGTAGGAATCCTGTTGGAACACAAGTCCTACCGCGAAAACGATGTGCTTTCGCAGATTTACGAATATACGTTCGAAGTCATGGTGAATCGGAACGCAGATGGTTTTCGCTGGCTCAGGACCAAGGCCGTGATTGTTTATAACGGGCAAACAGATTGGGACCCGTTGGCGGTGTTCCGCGAAAAGTTCAAAGGCCGACTTGCTGGCAAGGGTTTGCCCTTTGAATGTGTTTTCGTGAACCTCGTGGACATTTCTGACAAATTGTGCTTCGCGGAGCCGAATATCGAGGCTGCTATTGGTGTGCTCGTGATGAAGCACGCATTCGATGCAGACGGCTTGAAAAAAATTGCGGGCAACCTTGCGAAACTTCTCTCGAAATTGGAGGAACACGCAAGGGCTACCCTCGCAGAGAAAATAGAATTATATTTGGGAGAGTACCTCGATGAGGATGTTGTAGAGGAGTTGCATATGCGAATGAGTATTGGACAGGCTTTGGGAATCACGACGGCGGGCGACCGCCTCCGAGCCGCAGAACGTGCCGCACGCCGCGAAGGTCTCCGCCGTGGCAAGAAATTGGGCATTGAACAAGGCATTGAACAAGGCATTGAACAAGGTGTCCAGCAGGAACGTGAGAAAAATGATGCTCTGAATACAAAGCGTGCTGATTTCCTCCGTTCGCAGAATGTGTCGGATGAGGTGATTTCGGCGATGCTTGCTTTAAAGTAACCCTTCGCGTTGTCGCCGCGGACTCTTCTGTGATGCACTGAGCTGCGTCGAAGTGTTCCGGGGCAGTGCTTTGGAGGACAACAAAAAAAATGCCGGCGTACAAGCCGGCTTTTTGCATCAGGCTCTTGTTTGAGCCTGAGTTAATGAGTTCAACAGTCTGTTAGATGGAGTCGTAGTCGCTATTGACGTGGACGATTTCGTTTTCGGCTTCGAGTTCAGGCTGTGCGGAGACTTCGCCGAGGATGCCTTCGAGAGAGTTTATCTTGTCCTTAATATCGTTGCTGAACTTGAATGTCGGGACCAGACGCTCGTCGATGAGGACCGTCTCGCCGGTGCGGGGGTTGCGTGCCGGGCGAGCCTTGCGGGGCTTGCAGGCGAACGTGCCGAAACCACGGATTTCAATAGTGTTGCCTTCGATAAGCTTCTCGCCAAGGAGGTCGAGGAACTGTTCGACGACGATTTTAATATCGTTGCGCACAAATCCGGTGGATTTGGCGATTTCTTGAATAAGGGATTGTTTAGTTATATTAGCCACGCACTAAATATAAGTTTAACATGGACTTAGAGTGATGGTCCGAATGAAATTAAATATCTTTTTCGGGTTCACATTGCGGAATATTTGTGAATAGTTGTGACTTAAATGTTGAAGATTGATAATTTGCCTAAAAAGGTCCGTTTTAATCTCCGGAACAAGGAGATTTTCCCCAATACGATTCTGAGTCCGATGGACGGAGTGACCGATGCTCCGTTCAGGCGGTTGTGCCGCGTGCTTTCGGGCGACCGCATGGGGCTTTTGGTTTCTGAGTTTGTGCCGACAGACGGCGATGCCGTGTTCAACCCGGATGGGCACAAGCAGCTCAAGTTCTTCCCAGAAGAGCGCCCGTTTGGCATCCAGATTTTTGGACGGTTCCCGGACCGCATGGCGTATGCCGCAGGTAAAATTGCGGAAACATTTCACCCGGAATTTATCGAAGTGAATGCGGGGTGCCCTGCGCCGAAGGTGGCGGGTAAGGGGAGCGGTTCCGGACTTTTGAGGGACTTGCCGCGGTTGCAAGAGATTTTGCATGAGGTGAAGAAGACGCTCGATGCAAAAACGCCGGAGATTCCGCTTACGCTTAAGTGCCGTATTGGCTGGGATGACGAGAGTATCAACGTGATGGAAACGCTCAAAATTGCGGAAGGCGAGGGCGTTGAAATGTTGACGGTTCACGGACGCACGCGATTGCAGGGCTATAACGGTCTCGCGAATTGGGACTGGATTGGCAAAGTCGCGGCTGCGGCAAAGATTCCTGTGATTGGGAACGGCGACGTGAATAGCGTCGAATGTGCTCGCGAACGCATCAATACTTACGGTGTTTCGGGCGTGAGCATCGGGCGCGGGGCGATGCATAACCCATGGATTTTTGGACAAATTGCGGATGCCTGGGAAGGCCGCGAAAAGCATGTGATTACCGCACAAGAAGCGCTTGATGTGTTCCCGCTCTATTACAAGTTTAAGATTGAGGACGGGGCGACAGAAATGAATGCGATGGGTCGCATGAAACAGCTCGCCGCGAGACTGTGCAAGGGATTCTGTTTAGACGACAAATGCGTAGATCGAGTGTCGCGGCCAAGCTTGCTTGGACATGACCGAGATCAGCATTTGGGACAAGAGCGAAGCGATTGTCCAAAGACGAAAGACGAGAGAGGTTCGGCCCTTCGACTAGGCTCAGGGACCTTATCATCGACTTTGTGTCATCCTGGAGCCGAAGGCGATAGGATCCAAGAGAGTGATAATGTCGCGATGTCGGTGCGGCAGGCGCTTTTGACGAGTCAGTCGGCGGCGGAAATGCTCGACCGTGTTCAAGAACTCAAGGAAGGTATTGCTCGCGAGATGGTCTTTGAGCCGGAATGCCTTGTAAACCTCAACGGTGCCAAAGAAACCGAATTAAAGTTCGGCGACCAGTTCAAGGGCCGTTGATTTTATAGTAAACGTAATACGAATTGCCTCAATTGAAGGATCTGATGCCGGAACGGAGTCCGGCATGACAGTTTCATTTACATTGTCACCCCGGATTTATTCCGGGGCTAGTATTGTGAGAAAAATGCCGATCCCGGCACAGTGGCCGGGATGACAGTGAAAGAGGTCGGGGTGACTGTTTGGCGGCGGAACCGCGATTTTTAAAGTCGGTTACTGTACTTATATCATCAGAAAAGTATGAAAAAAATAACATAGCAGTGCCATTCACAAGAAAATTATTTATATACAGAATGTGAAGACTTTTGTTTCTGCTAATAAGTTCGTTCAAATCATTATTTTGATTGTTGTCGGCTTGGTAATCAATCGATTGCTTGCCGATTTGGCGATTCATTTGGAATTGCCGCTGTACATGGATAGCGTGGGCACGATTGTCGTTGCGGTGATTGGTGGGTTTAGCCCTGGTGCGATTGTCGGGTTTCTTACGAACTTCATCGGAGGTTTTGCCGATTCTTCGACGTTCTATTACGGAACGATAAATGTGATGATTGGCGTGTGCGCGGGGATTGCTGCTAGGAGAGGGGATTTTGATAAAATCTATCGCTTGCCGAAACTCCTTGGCATGTTGATGATTTTGAGCATTCCGTGTTCGATTCTTTCGTATTTCCTTTTTGATTTTAAGATAGCGGAGAACGTGGTAACGCCGATTGCGACGGCTCTGCATGAGAGCGGACTCCCGGTTCTCTTGTCTCAAATTTTGGCGGATTTTTGCACGGAAATTCCGGACAAGTCCATTACGATTCTCATTGCGTTTGCCTTGGTGCGGTTGACTCCGCGTTGGTTTTTCAAGGCTTTTGATTCCATTTCGGGCCGCATGCACGAGGACCGCTATCAGTCCAAGAATGAAATTCACACGCTCAAGGCCCAGGTGACAACGCTATTGTTTGTATCGAGCTTTGCTCTTGCGGTCGTGGCGACGGCGGTTGCGTACAAGACGTATTCCGAGGCGGAAATTCGCGAGACGACGCTTTTGGCGGAATCGGTGAACAGGCTTGTTTCCGATGCTATCCAGAGTGCAGATTCGGCGACGCTTCATGAGTATATTCATAATCTTGAGGGCAAGCATCCGCGTATTTTGACGATTACGCCGGGCATGCACGAAACGGGCCAGTGGGATGTTTCGATTGTCTGCACGGAGGCACCCAATCCGGTCTGCTCGAAATTTAGCCTTGCCGCGATTCGAATAAGCGTGATGCTTTTTTGCACGAAGATTTTCTCGACGTTGTTTGGGCTTTTGCTCGCGATTGTGTTTACGGCGATTTTGATTGCGAACCGCAGGGTGGTTTATCCGATTCATGAAATGACGGAGGAGATGGACCATTTTGCCTACGATAGCAGCAAGGGGAGGCGCAAGTCCATCAAGCGTATCGAAGGCCTTGAAGTTGTTACCGGGAACGAAATCGAGAATTTGCATGCGGCGATTATCAAGGCGACCAAGGAAATTGATTTGTACATCAACAAGTCCGAGGAACAGGCTTCGTCTATTGCCATGCTCCAGATGAATATCATTACGGTGCTTGGCGACATGGTCGAAGGTCGTGACGAAACGACGGGCGGGCATGTCAAGCGTACGGCGGCGTATGCGGAACTTATAGCAATGCAACTGCAAAAGGATGGCAAGGATAAGGACGAAATTGACGATGCGTTTGTGGCGACGATTGCAGTGGCAGCACCTCTCCACGATATCGGGAAAATCAGTGTTTCGGATGTGATTTTGAACAAGCCGGGCAAGCTGACGGACGAAGAATTTGAGAGGATGAAGTTGCACACGGTTTATGGGCGGGAAATGCTTTTGCGGGCGTCCAAAAACTTGGGCGAAACGACTTACCTCAAGATGGCGAAGGAAATTGCCTACAGTCACCATGAATGGTGGGATGGTTCGCGTGGCTACCCAGAGCACTCGAAAGGTCGGGATATTCCGCTTTCGGCTCGAATCATGGCGGTCGCGGATGTGTTCGATGCGCTTGTTTCGGAACGCCCGTACAAGAAGGCTTTCTCGGTGGATGATGCTCTTAGAATTATCAGTGAAGAGAGCGGAACGCATTTTGACCCGGAGGTGGTGGACGCGTTCCTCAAGAATCGCGAAGCTGTTGAGCAAATCATGAAAAATAAGTTCGAAGTTTGATTGAATAGGTGTTTAGGTTTTAGGGATAAGGTTTTAGGATGTCTTCCTGAAACCTTTTTTATTTTTCTTATTGCTGTACTCAAAAAAAATCTCAAAAATTTGTGTTTACCTCTTGACTTTGAGTCAAAAAATGAGTACATTTAGAACATGGAAAAAACAATCGACATATTTCAGTTTACACACTTCCGCAAGTACCTGGATGAGTATCAGGCGGCACGCGTGCAGACGGACCCTGAATTTACTAGGGCTGGAGTGTGTGCGTTGCTCGGACTCCCCAAGACCCGCAGTTACTATAACGATATCGTGAAAGGGAAAAAGCTCACGGCGCGCATGATTCCTAAGTTCGTGGAAGTCCTTGGACTCAACAAGAAAGAGGCCAAGTATTTTGAGACGATGGTGAACTTTGACCAGGCGAAAACGACGACGGAACGCAATGCTTTTTTTGACGAACTCATCAAGCAACATCCGGATCCACACCATATCTTGAATGAAGACGCGTACGAGTATTACAACCACTGGTACAATAGCGTGTTGTTTACGGCGTTGGATGTGATGGATATTTCGGATGACCTTGAGCCGATTCAAAAACGGATTTTCCCGAAGGTCTCCGTGGGAACGTTGAAGCGATCCTTGGAATTGCTTGCACGCATTGGCTTTGTGCGCAAGAACGAAGACGGCTTCTGGAAAAGCTGCCGCGAGCCAGTGAGTAGCGGAGCCTACAGCAATAACGATCTTGTTCGTCAGTACCAGTTGCAGTGTTTTGAACTTTCGAAGCAGGCATTGCTCGCGAATGACGATAACCCGTCGGACATGGGGACGTTCACGTTCAGCGTTTCGGATGACGCCTATAAAGAGATTGCCTTGGAAATTCAGAACTTGAAAGCCAAGGTGCGTAAGATTATTACACAAGACAAGAAAGAGGCGACTGGAGTCCATCAGTTGAATATTCACTTGTTCACAAATTTAAAAAAATAATCCGAGGAGGAATGACTATGATTTTGAATAAAATATTAAAAATTTGTGCTGCGTTGGCTATTCCCGGCTTGGGCTTGGATTGCTTGCCGCATGTGGAGAGAGCAATGTTGCATCGTCGTACAGTGAAACGCAAACAGGGAAGCCTGTTGAACAATTGGGTCCTCTTGCCGAATTGGATACATCGTTAGTTCGCAAGTATGTCAACGAAGGTGGTTTGGGCTGTGGAACGCTCGCCAAGAGTGCTGCCGAAGAGGATAGTGCTGCTGATACGAGCGATATCTTTCTTTTTGCTCGAAGTAAGTGTGGTTCCCATAAGGATATTTATCTGTATATAAATGCGAGAGCTCAAG
>JAEEGK010010736.1_pt1 | contig 21091 bp, 15 predicted proteins | sample 8958771 | NCBI WGS metagenome assembly JAEEGK01 (sample SAMN16246547, study PRJNA631951) | gut metagenome | biome: gut microbiome; feature: rumen; material: SC-attached | host: Bos | place: Iran: Karaj | collected 2018-10 | reverse complement strand
ACGCAGTGGACCGAAAAAATTGACATCGAACTCCCCAAGGCGGTAGAACTCCCGAAGGGTGAACCGAACTACAATCCGGTGTTGGAATCGTTGGACCTTTCGACGATGAAGAACTTCTGCATTGAACTCGAAAAGGCGACGTTTGCGAAGTCCAAGGAAATCGAGAACATCCCGTATCTCGGTGGCGATATCGAAAAAGAGTATTCAATCGTTGCAAATAATACGGGGCTTTTTTACGAGGCTCGTTCGAACTGTGCCTCTGCTGGTGCTGGAGCCGTGGCAAGCCGGGGTGGCATCAAGAAACTTGGCAACTTTGTAAAGAACGGCCGCGACTGGAACGCTTTCACGGTTGAAGAAATCGCAAGCAAGACTGCCGAATACGCTACGGAACTTTTTGGTGCCCAGAAAATCGAAGGCGGAAAGATTCCTGTCATCCTTTCGGAACGCATCTCGGCACGCTTCCTAGGCATGTACAACCAGCCGTTCTTCGCCGAAACCATGCAGAAAGGTCAGTCCCGACTTGATGGCAAGGAAGGCGAAAAGATTGCAAGCGACGTGTTCTCTCTCTGGAACGACCCGGTGGGCGAAATGTTCGAGCACAAGTTCTACTTCGACTCCGAAGGTTGCGCGACAAGGCGCGTCAAGGTCGTCGAAAACGGCGTCTTCAATTCCGCGCTTTACAACCTCGAAACGGCGTCCAAGGCCAAATGCGAAACGACTGGCAGCGGTGCCCGCAGCTTTGGCAGCAAGATGTCCACGAGCTTCTACAACATGCTTGTGCCGCCGGGAACGATGACGACCGAGGAACTTCTAAAGCTTTTCCCGAAGTGCTTGCTTGTCGTGCGTCTGGAAGGTAATTCCGGCTGTAATCCTGTGAGCGGCGAACTCAGCATCGGAGCTCACGGCTTCTGGTGCGAAAATGGTTCAATCCAGCATCCGGTTGATGGCGTGACGCTTAGCGGGAACTTCTTCGACATCCTCAAGAATATCGTGGCGGTCGGCAACGAATACCGCGATCCGTTCGCGACATACAAGGTACCAGCTCTCGCGGTAAGCGAACTCAGCGTTAGCGCTTAAGTTCCGTTTTTGCAAAAAAAGAATGCTGCAAGAATCGTGAATCAGGGGATGAGTCCTTTTTCAGGTCCGTGCAGCATTATGTTTGAGGTGTATTGTATTGAATATTTATTATATCTCTAACATTTACTTAATGAAAAATAATTCGGCAATGGTGGGGTTGGCAATAATCCATTTGGGTTATTTTTTTAGAGACTTGTCGAAGTTTGGTGCGTTTTCGCATCTTTGGGGAAAACGTTCTTGAGCGAATCCATAAAGAACGTTTTCATTTGCGGGTTGAGCCCCTTTAGGAGTTGGTCAATGTAGGGCTTGCCGAAGTTGGGGTGTTCTTCGTAGAGCGCCTTGATCTGGGTCTCGCTATCGGCGGTTTTGCCCTGTTTATTGTAGCAGAAAATGGTGAATAACCGGGCTGACATGGCTCTGGGATTGTATATCAGTATCTGCCTGGCGAGGTTGATGCATTCGTCGTATCGGCCCTGCATGAGCAGGATGAATGCTCTGGCGTGGTAGATGGAGGCCTGTACGGCGGTTTCCGGGACGATTTGCTCGCTTTCCTCGATAAGTTCCAGCGCCTTTTCGGTTTGGTTGGTCACCATGTAAATCTGTATGAGCAGAGTGCGTGCTGTAATGCTCTGCGGGTTCTCTTCGATGACCTGCTGGAGATAGGAGGATCCCTCTTTTTTGTGACCGGTTGCTATGTTGTAGAGCCCCATGATCATCTTCGAATATATGGAATACGGGGCGTTATACATGGTCTTGCGTGCAAACTCGCCAAGGAGTTTTGTGTGGGTTTGCGCATTTCCCCAGTTTTCCATGATGGCAATGTAGTGTGCCCTCGAGAGCATGTAAACGGCTTGTTCGCTATAGACTTTTTCTGTGGCAAGCGGCGAGAGCATATGCTTGCAGAATTCGAACGATTCGATGCCACGGCTTTCTAGCCTGACATCGCAAAGCGATACTGCGTACCACCAGTATGGAACGGGGCTCTTGGGCGTGTATTCCATTTTTGCTGTCGCAAGAATGAGATTCCGGAACAGGAGCATCGCCGTTTTACGGGCTAGAAGCAGGAGATTGTCCGTATTAATCTGGACCGTATTCGCCCAGATAATCTCGTGCGAGGAGCCGAGCCTGATTGATATGTACAGTATCTCGTCTGCGTCTTTCGCTACAGAAATGTCGATTGAAAATGCGGGCTCGACTTGGTTTTCGGCGGTCTCCATGATGCGAAATATGCGGTACTGCTGCAATGATTCGACTACGGAGTGGTAGAGGCCGTTTGCCTTGGGGTATGCCGAAATGTTGTCTGGTCTGAAAAAGATGATGTTTAAGTCTTTCTTGATATCGTCCGTTCTGCGTTCTGTATCGATTTCGGATGATGCGGCCTCGGTTCTGTTGGTGACTTCGAGGGTCTTGTAGATGTTTGCGAGATGCACTTTGACAGTATTGGCCGAAATGCCCAGAGTCTTGCAAATCTCGATGTTTGTAAGGCCTTTGCGTAATAGGGACAATATCTGCTTTTGGCGAGAGGTCAACTCTTGCTTTTTGTTGTGCTCAAACATGCGCATAATTTAAAAAAATAAAAATGGCCTTGCTAAGTTATTTGTTGATTAGGTGTGAACAAACTTTTTTACTCATGGTAAAAGAGAAAAATTTATTTTACAATTTGCGTTATGTAATACTTATAATTATATTGCGCTCGAACCGTAATTCTAATAAGAGTAGGAATACATATAAATATGTATGTATAAAAGTGTTGGGATGCAAAGCACTGTAATTGTTGATATATCACTTTGTCATGAATACTTTAATGGGAGTTCATGTGGTTTTAAGGTTATTCCGTCGCGTGAAACTGCGGAAATTCTGAAAAAAGAACAGTTCCAGTACCACATTTATGACGGAAAAGTCCGGATTATTGCGCCTAAGGATGATGTTTTGCGCGAATTTACGTTTTTTTTCTACGTCAAGGCGACCATCGCCGATGTCTGGAATGTGACTTGCTTTGACGGGATTGCGTATGACGAGTTCCCGGTGGCTGAGGTGTCGGCCAAGGGCAAAGTTGCGTTTGTGGGGCGGAATAAACAGTCCATTCCCGATTTGAATCGGATGTTCGGCGTGTTTTTTGGCCTTGAAATTCATTCGGATTCATCGAAAAAGATTGAATGCACGGTCACGGTTCCGACGAAAAAGCTGAGGTGGGGCTATTGCTTCTCCGGCTCTTATGCCAAACGCGACTTGCAAATAAACGATGCGTTAAAGGCCGATAATCCGGTGCAGTTTGACTGTGTGGAAAAAACGTCGCGCTTTTCGCTTTACGTGTCCCGCTGCAAAATCCCGATTGTGAGCGGTGCGCCTCCGCGGTTCCAGCTGTTGGATTCAGCGACATCCAAGGTGCTCATTAAAAGATTGCCGAATGCGAACGCCAGGTCTTTTGCCAAGGCGAGGCTGGATGACGGGACAAGGACAATTGTTGCGGAATGTTTTGTTGATCTGTAAAATATTGATAACATAGAATGTTGAATGTTGCAAATGAAACTAAAATAATGTAAATATTATTTTATTTTGCTATGAATGCATAAATAAAAACGTTGTACAAAGAAGGAGCTTATGGCTAATTTAAAGATGCTCATCGACAAGATGACGAACCGAAAGAATTTTCAGCAGGATAGGAATTCCATTGTTGTTGATTCCATTGAAATTGATTTCCCGCTCGTATTTGAAGGTAACGGCAAGATGTATTTCTGCAAACTGGACCGTTACGTGTATGTCAAGGGCGCACGCTACACCAAGGCAGATAAGAAATTTCGGGACTTTATGCTGACGGTGCGTTTCAGGAGAGGCTTTATGTCGGACGGGGCTTCCGCTCCGGCTTTTGCAAAGACCTTTGTCCCCGATGTCAAGAAGGGCGACGATGTTTATAATGCGGCGCCGTTTATCCATGACGGACTGTATATGCTTGCCGGCCAGACGGATGGCTGCAAGTTGAGCCGCGAAGAATGCGACGATATTTTGCGCGGAATCTGGAGAATTGCGGGCATGAACCGCCTTGTCGCCGGAGCTGCCGATCTCGGTATCCAGATTTTTGCGGGTTCATCGGAACATTGGGGCAACGACGGTAACGACTGCCGACACCTGTTCGAAGCGAAGTTCGAATACCGTTAAAATAAATTTGATTCTTTAGCATTATCAATGGCGCCATCCTGAACGGATGACGCTTGTTTTTGCATGTTTTTTTTTGTTTTTGTATGAACAGTGGTGGCTTTTTTATTTATCTTAATTGTTATAAGAAAGAGGAAAGTTTTTGGGTATGAAAAAGTATGCTTTTAAGCTTTGGTTAAAGAATGCCCCGGACAAGTTAAAGACCTTCCTGGAGCATTCCAAAAGCGTAATGTTGCTTATTGTGGTCGGGTTGCTTTTGAACGTTATACCCGCCAAGATTGCGCTTGCGATTGGTTTGCCGCTTTATTTGGACTGTATTGGAACTGTGGTTACCGCCATGCTCGGTGGATACCTGCCTGCGGTTATCGTCGGCTTTGGTTTGAATGTCATTAACGGATTTGCAGAGCCGGTCGCCATGTACTACGGTGTGTTGAGCGTGCTTATCGCGATTTCGGCCACGCTCTTTTTCCGCTGGGGATTTTTCAAGAAAGCCTGGAAACTGCTTGTTGTCATCTTTACGTTTGCCCTTATTGGTGGCGGCTTGGGTTCGATTTTTACATATGCGCTTTACGGATTCAATTTTGGTGAGGGGATTTCGGCTCCATTCTCGATAGCCTTCCACGACGTCATGCACTGGAACCGCTTTGTGTCGCAGCTCCTTGCAGACTTTGTCATTGATGTATTCGACAAAAGCATTATTGTCGTGTGCGCTACGCTGATTTTCCGTTTTACATCCCAGAACATCAAGGATAAACTGAAGAAGATTTACAACGATCCTAGCAGCAGCGCCATGAACAAGATGGTCCAGCATTCTTTGCTGAACAAGGTCGTGGTGATTGTGATGGTGGCCGAGATCTTGTTGGGTGGTCTTGCGAGCATTATTGGATTTCTTCTCTATCGCGAAAATTCCATTAACAACTTTATCGGTATCGGAAAGGGCGTGACCGAGGCTGCTTCGGTGGCAATCGATGCCGAAAAGGTGGATGACTATGTTGCGCGGGGATATGAAGTGGAGGACTACCAGAAGACAAAAGATATGCTTGAGCGCATTCGAGGTAGCTTTCCACAGACAATGTATGTTTATGTCTATAAGATTGATAAAGACGGCTGCCATGTGGTGTTTGATTTGGATACGGATGGTATGCCGGGAAGTGCCCCTGGAGAGGTCGTCGAATTTGATCCATCCTTTGAACCGTATTTGCCAACGCTTTTTGAGGGCGGCGAAATAGAACCAATCATTTCGGATGATCAGTATGGCTGGCTTTTGACGGTCTATCGGCCGTTGCGGAATGCCGCCGGAAAAACAGTCGCGTACGTTGCAGCTGACATTTCCATGGAGTCTATCATCCGTGACGAGACCATGTTCTTCATCAAGCTTCTTTCGCTATTCTTTGGCCTTTCGATTATCATCATGAGCATCGTCATCGAAGTGATGAAGCGCGGTGTCGTGATTCCAGTGAACAAAATGTCCCTGGCTGCATACAAGTACTCTTTGGATATCGGGCTTGCAAGCGGAATCGATTTTGAAACAGAAAGTGTTGATCTCGACGGCATCCAGAATTCTGCAAGGCGTATCGGGAAAATTGGAATAAGTTCAAATGACGAAATCGGGATGCTGTACGATTCCTTTAACGGCATGGCTCAGAGTTCGTTCGAGTTTATCAAGCAGGTGCAGGAGCAGAACGACCGCATCCGTCGCATGCAGGAACTCATTATTATGGAATTCGCCGAGATGGTCGAAGCTCGCGACAAGAGCACCGGGGATCACATTAAAAAGACCGCCGAATACGTGGAAGCTATCGCGAAGGCACTCCAGGCCGAAGGAAAGTTCAAGGGAATCCTCACCGATGCGTATGTCCATAAGTTGAAACGTGCGGCACCGCTCCACGATATCGGAAAAATTGCCGTGTCTGACTTGATTTTGAACAAAAACGGCAAGCTGACGGATGAAGAATTCGCCATCATGAAGAGCCATACGACCGAAGGCGGAAAAATTCTCAAGAAGATTGTCGATGATGCTGGCGATACGTTTGATGCGAATTACCTGAACGAATCCATCGAAATGGCTAGTTTCCACCACGAAAAGTGGGACGGCTCCGGTTACCCGAACCACCTCAAGGGCGAAGACATTCCGCTATCTGCGCGAATCATGGCGGTGGCCGATGTGTTTGACGCCTTGATTGCAGAACGCATTTATAAGAAGGGCTTTAGCTACGAAAAGGCTATGGCAATTATCACAGAGGGGGCCGGTAAGCATTTTGACCCGGATGTGGTCGAAGCGTTTACGCATATTTCCGAAAAACTCTACGCTGAAAGGACGAAAATTACACCGCAGCCGGAAGCGGGGGAGACCGAGCCGAAAGCGTAAGAGGTTTCTTTTCATGAAATGAGACCTGTCATCCCCGCGAATGGCCCGTATCCGATTTATGGAACGGGTGGTGTTATGGGTTATGCTTCGCAATATCGTTGTCCAGCCAATAGTATCATTATTGGAAGGAAAGGGTCTATAAATAATCCTTTATTTGTTGAAGAACCTTTTTGGAATGTTGATACAGCGTTTGGAATGGTGCCGAATCCTCATTTCTTGACGCCAAAGTATTTCTTTTATTTTTGTCGAAATTATGATTTTACTCAGCATGATGTTGCTGTTACAATCCCAAGTTTACGCCGTATTGATCTTGTGAAAATTCAAGTTCCCGTTCCGCCCCTTTCTCTCCAGCAATCCTTTGCCGAAAAAATCCAGTCCATCGAAAAGCAAAAAGAAACCATCCGCGCTTCCATCGCCGATACGCAAAAGCTCCTCGACTACACCATGGACAAATATTTCGGCTAATTTTTGCAAAAATCGGCATTTTTCTAATTATTTGTTTGGAAAATATCCAAAAATGCAAAATTATTTGTTTGGAAAATTACAAAAATTGACTATATTTTTCTTTGGAAAATATCAAAAAGGGGTCTGGAAATGTATTTTGAGCGAAAAATAGACAGATTCTTGCTGGAATGGTCCAAACAAAAAGACCTCAAGCCGCTACTGCTGCGTGGGGCACGCCAAGTGGGAAAATCAAGTTCGGTGGAGCATCTGGGCGAACATTTCGGAAATTGCGTCAGCATCAATTTCGAAAAGAATCCGGAATACAAAGAGGTGTTCTGCAAGAATCTAGACGTAAATAGAATCGTGTCGGAAATTTCCGCCATGAGTGCCAAGCCTATTGTTCCCGGCCAGACTCTCCTTTTTTTAGACGAGGTCCAGCTTTGTGCCGAAGCGATTATGTCGCTCCGTTTCTTCAAGGAAGACTTGCCTGATTTGCATGTGATTGCCGCCGGGTCGCTGTTGGAATTCGCCCTGCAGGAACTCCCGACCTTTGGCGTTGGCCGCATCCATTCTATGTTCATGCACCCCATGACTTTTGACGAGTTTGCGCTTGCAAACGGTTTTGACAAGCTTTTGGAAATTCGGAACGCGGCATCTTTTGCAAATCCGTTGCCGGCTCCAATTCACGGCAAGTTCGTGGAGCTTTTCAGGACTTACCTCATGGTTGGCGGAATGCCGGAAGCGGTTGCCAAATGGGTGGACAGCAGAGATTATCTGCAGTGTCAATCTATCCAAGACGATATCCTGATTTCGTACGAAGACGACTTTGCAAAATACAAGAAGAATGTTGACCCCGTGCTGCTTCGGTCCGCGTTCCGGAGTGCCGCGTTGCAGATTACAAAGAAATTCACATATGCCAAGGTGGGGCACGGCTACAGGACAGAAAAAATCCGTGAAGCCATGCAGTTGCTTACCCTTGCAGGTATTATCATTCCCGTAACGCATACTGCAGCAAACGGGCTCCCCTTGGGGAGCGAAGCGGATTCGTCTTATCAGAAGTACTTGCTTCTCGATTCCGGTTTGCAGCTGCGGCTAATGAATATGTCTCTTGGCGATATTTCAGAAACAGTCACTGCAATTCTTACTGCAAGTGCGGCAGATCTTGTGAACAAGGGGTCTTTGGCCGAGATGGTCGCGGGGCTTGAACTTTTGCGGAACAAAACTCCAAACATGCGTCATGAAATGTTCTACTGGACGCGGATGCAAAAGAATAGCCTGGCCGAGGTGGATTACATAGAAACCCTTGGCGGGAAAGTCATGCCTATCGAGGTCAAGGCCGAGGTTCAAGGGGGAATGAAGAGTCTGTGGTCTATGATGCGCGAAAAAAAACTCACGAATGCCTACCGGCTTTCCCTGGAAAACTTTGGCCAGCTGGACTATTGCGATACCGAAGCCGAAAACGCAATCCGGCACGTTCAAATTTGCCCGCTCTATGCGATTTCGTTGATAAAATAGGCTTGGTTACACGAAAATCTTGAATTATATTATTTATTATTGCTGTCCGGTAAAATTTCTACATTCCATAGTGCTTTTGAATTTGTTTTATGTGCAAAAGAAACTATAGTCAAAAGCGGCGGCTCCCGGAAACGGAAGTCGCCTTTTTTGTTAGATTTCTGGTTGAATTAAAAAGTATTATGAAAAATTTATATATAACGACAGTTCTTCTTGGTGCGTCCCTTGCATTCGTTTCCTGTGGTGACGACGACAGCACCTTTGCGCCACGTACCGACGATGAATCAGCGGAGTACTCTTCAGCCGATGATACTGCGACATCTTCTTCCGCAAAATTCGCTGATTATCGCGATGGTAAAGTTTATAAGACTGTGAAAATTGGCAATCAGGAATGGATGGCAGAAAATCTCAACTTTAAGGGTTCACTTGCTCAAGAAACTTGGTGTTATGAAAATAAAGCGGAATTTTGCGCCAAGTACGGACTGTTATATGCTTGGAATGCCGCTATAAAGGCTTGTCCTGGAGGCTGGCATCTGCCTGATACAACAGAATGGAATTCTTTAATTTTGACGGTTGGCGGAATAGAAACGGCGGGCTCCGCTCTCAAGTCTGCTAGTGGCTGGGAAAATAATGGTAACGGCACCGATGCCTATGGTTTTAAAGCTTTGCCTGCTGGACATCGTGCAGTAGGTTTTGCGGATGAGAAAAGAATCGCTTTTTTCTGGAGTTCTACAGAGAATATTGATAACTTCGCGTATTACACCGCTGTTGGTTTTGAGGACGATAGCACTCATCAAGGACCCATTTATAAGGAACTAGCTTTCTCCGTCCGTTGTATTAAGGATTAAACCAATGTTAACCTACGTCTTAATTGTGTATTTCGGTTGACGTTAGCCCTAAAATATGCTATCTTCGTGCTCGCTAATTAGCCTGGTTAGTTCAGATGGATAGAACGAGTCCCTCCTAAGGATTAAACTCGCGTTCGACTCGCGAACCGGGTATAGCAAAAGGGTCACCTTTCGGTGGCCCTTTTCTTATGGCGTTTGCGCTGGAATCAGCGAATGTGTTCCTTAAACCAATTCTCCGCGGATGACTTCAATGCTGTCGCCGACGAGACTTACGATGTTCGTCGGATTGATTTCGATGTTGCCGCAATCGACCATCATGTCAACGGAGTGCTGGAACGTGTTCCAGATGTCGTCGGTTTCGTACATGTCTTCGTCGCTGAGTTTTGCGGCGGTGCTGAGGATGGGTTTGTCGAAATGCTGGAAGAGTTCTGCAAAGAAGGGGTGTGTCGGGATGCGGATGCCGATTTCGGGGCGTTTGACGTCGAGCTTGCGGGCGATGTGCGGGTCGGCGGGAAGGATGAACGTGTAGGGGCCCGGAACGCGCTGCTTGATGATGCTGAATGCGAAGTTGCTTACGCGTGCGTAACCGGTGGCAAATCGGATGTCGGGGACGATAAGCGCCATGACGAATTTTTTCATGGGCTTCTTGAGTGCGTAGAGCTTGTGGATGGCCTTGGTGGATTCGGCGTTGCAGCCGATGGCGTATCCGGATTCGGTGGGATAGAGAACGAGGCCGTCGTCTTCGAGGATTTCGGCGGCTTGCTTTACGATGCGTGCTTGCGGGTTTTCTGGATGGACTTCAATTCGCATAAATTATTTTCTGTTTTTCGCTTTTGGAGGGATAATATATAAAATTTTTGAGCGAAAAACTGTGATGAAAATCGCGTCAAGGGATGACTGCTGTCGTTAAATATTTGGGATGACTTGCGTGCCTTCGAATGCGTTTTTGTAATGGACAAATTGGAACGGTTCCTGGTAGGTGCGGGCGGTGAGTACGTCAAAACGACAGGGTTCGTCGAAGCCTTTGGGGGCGTGCGCTTTTTGCGTGGCCAGAAAGTGGCAGGCGGTCTGCCAGATTTTCTTTTGTTTGAGGGCGTTGACGCGGGCCGCCGGGTTTCCTTGCTGGTTGTTCCAGACGGATTTGACTTCGACAAAGACGAGGGTCTCGCCATCGCGGGCGACTATGTCGAGTTCTCCGCCGCGGTAGGCGTAGTTGCGTGCCAAAATGTCGTAGCCTTCGCGCATCAGGTATGCGGCGGCTTGGGTTTCGACAAAATTTCCTTTTGGACGGTTGTATGTTTTTTTCGAAATCATTTGCTCCCCTGAATGTTCTGGATCCTACGCTTTGCTCAGGATGACGTAGATGAGCAATAGCTCACTGCCAACATCCTGCTTTCAACATCCTGCTTTCAACTTCCAGCTTCCTACTTCCTACTTCCTACTTCCTACTTCCTACTTCCTACTATTTATCACTTCACTTCCATGCCGAGCAATCTGATTTCCGAAATGGCGTAGTCGCTGTTGTCGGTTTCATAGACTTCGTCGAGGTAAAACCGGAGTTCTGTCGTTTCTACGGCCTGGATGTTCGGATATTGCATTCCCTTGATGTTGTCGAGGCGGAGTCTCTGTTTGAATCCGTTATTCGTTTCGACGGTGAGGATGCGGGGTTTCTTGAATATGCGGAATCGGTCGCCGAAGGCGTCATCGACAGATTTTTGGTATCCTACTGCGATTCCTATGTTCACGATAAGTGTCTTTTTTTCAAAATATGTGACGAGCACGGGGTTGAGCGGCTTCAGAGGCATCGTGTTGAGCCACGCGGTGGTGAGGTCGCCGTCGTTCAGGTTTGTGAGCGGGTAGCCATCTGTGATTTCGGGTTCGATGGCCTGCATTTCATGGTTGCCGACGGCTTCTGTCCATTCGATTTCGTGCAAAGTATTCATCGGCTTGTGCGTGAACATGAGCAGCATAAGCAGAATCACGATGAGCGGGAACAGTATCGAGAACGCCACGATGATGAGTCTGGATGGTGTGAGATTATGCTTGAACCTCTGGGCTGTTTCGGCGATGGATGCGGCAACGTGCCTGTTGGCTCCGGTTTTTCTTACGATGGACGGCGTCTGGTGCGGGGTGTCGTGCTGCGGGAACACCTGGTCGCATTCGTCCAGAAATTCCTGCATGTCGTGAAAGCGCTCGTTGAGTTTTTTCTTGAGGCACTTGAGGATAAGCTCCGAGAGTCCGTCGGGGATGTCTTCGCGGAAGAGTTCAGGAGACGGGGGCGGTTCCTGAACGTGCTTGAGCGCAATTTCTACGGGGCGGCTTCCTTCGAAGGGCAAGCGTCCGCATGTCATTTCGTAAAGGATGACGCCCATGCTGTAGATGTCGGACTGGAGCGTGACTTCGTCGCCGTGGCACTGCTCGGGGGACATGTATTCGGGAGTACCCATGGTCATGCCGGTGCGGGTGAGGCGTTCCTTTTCCATCTCTTGGATGTAGGAAATGCCGAAGTCCATGATATAGACGCGGTTGTCGCGGGTGAGCATGATGTTCGAGGGCTTCACGTCGCGGTGGACGATGCCTTTGCTGTGTGCGTAGAGGAGACCGCGTGCAATCTGCTTGATGATGACTTCGATGGCTTCGAAAGAGAGTTTACTCTTGTTCTGCAAAATCTCGGCGAGGGAAATCCCTTGCACGTATGTCATCGCGATAAAGAGTTGCTTGTCTTGCTGCCCGAAGTCGAATACGTGGACGATGTTCTGGTGGTCCAGTTCCTTCATCGCCTGAGCTTCGAGGTAGAAACGTTTGATGGCCTCTTCATCGGAGGTCGAGTCGAGAATCTTGAAGGCCACTTCTCGCTTGAGCTTTTTGTCGAGGGCCTTATAGACGTAGCCCATTCCGCCTTTGCCGAGTGTTCCCAAAAGTTCGTAGTTTTCGTTGAATGGGCGCGGAAAGGATTGAGGTTGTTCGGGATGGATCATCTTGGTTTCTTTAATCTGTGTAGTAGAATTGCAGTTACAATATAGAAACCTAGCGCAATGGCGAGGGCGAGAACCGCATTTAAGATATCATCTTTTCGTTCCAGCAAAATGTTCAGAAGCGAGGCTTGGTTGTAGCGCGACCAGACGATGCTCGAAAGGGCGCGGCCGATGGGCTGCATTTGGTCGAGGGGAACAAGTGCTCCGGCGAGGGCCACTTGCGGGATGATGAGGAGCGGTAAGAAGGCGTTGGCCTGGCTTGTGTTCTTCGCAAGAGAACTCGTGAATAACCCGACCGCTGTGGCGGGGATGGCGATGCATGCAAATGCTGCTGCAATGAGAGCGATGCTTGGGCTTACGGTAAGGCGCATGTTGATGAACGCATAGACGATTGCGGTCTGCATCAGTGTAAATGCAACGGGGAGTGTGAACTTGGCAGTAAGTGTGGAAAGGGAAGAAACGCCTCGGCGGAACTTGTCGCGGAGTATATCCTTTTCTTGGACGATTTCACGGATGGAGAGTGAAAGGGCGAACCAGTTTGCACAAAGGATGATGGCAAATGCGACTGTCCAGCATGACGACTTTTCGGAGAATATCTGCGAGAGGAGGAACCCGATGATGGCTGGCTGCACGAAGAGGGCGGCGATGCGTCCTTTGTCGCGGAACCACTGCTTTAGCGTTAGCCTGACCGTGTATGCAAAATTGTGGGGGAGTTTTGTACGCTCGAAGAAGTATTTGGTGTCGAAGATTCGCTGCTCGGTCTTGTGCGTTTCGCGCCACTGGGCAGCGTCGCTTGTGCTGATGGAGGTGAGGAGCGTTTGCGGGTCGGTCGTCTTGAAATGTGTGTAGGCTGCCTGAACTGTTCCGTAGAAAGCTTCTTCACCTTGGTGCAGTATCAGGACTTTGTTTGCAATCTGGAGCGCTTCGTAGCTGTGGGTCGTGAGGATGATGGTGTGGCCGAGGAACGAAAGCTGTTTGAGGTGGGTGCAGAGGATGCGTGAGTTGTACGGGTCGAGCCCTGAAAGCGGTTCGTCGAGAATGACGAGGCCGGGGTTGCCCATGAGTTCGCGGGCGAGGGCGACGCGGCGCATTTCGCCGCCGCTGAGCGTTTTCACGAGGTTATGCCGGCGGTCGCTCAGCCCGAAAAGTTCGCAGAACTTTTCGAGTCGCGTGAGTGCGTCTGCTTTGAACTGCTTGACGTCCATCGACGAACGCGCACCGTCGAGAATCGTCTCTTCGACGGTCAGTTCCGGGCGGAGTGGCGGATCTTGTGGGAGTATGGCGATACGCCTGCGGATTTCGCTTTTGCGGTAATCGACGCCGCCGATGCGGACAACGCTTTGCTTGTCGCAACTGTTGATGCCTTGGATGAGCTTGAGCAACGACGATTTGCCTTGACCTGAACGCCCGATGATGGCGAGAATTTCGCCTGCGGGGAGCTCTAAATCAATCCCTCTCAATAACTGTTTTTTGCCGGCGAAAACATTCAGGTTCTTGATGTTCACGTCGAAGCCTGAACTCTTCGCTTCGATCAGCAGGTCGTTGTTACGGAAACCGACGATGGCGGATTCAAAACGATTCGCGCTCCCGTTTTGCATGGTGACGGTGCGCGTGCGCTTGCCGCCTTCGTCAACGATAGCTCTTTCGAACTTGATTTCGGCGCGGTTCCCTAAACTTGCGCGGTTCCCTAAACTTGCGCGGTTCCCCGAACTTGCGCGGTTCCCGTCGTCCGGCCCATTCCCGCGTTCCGTCACAAGTCGCGCCTGCGCCTTTACGGAAATCCCCGGAACATTGATGCTTTTCCATTCAGCCGAAAGCGGAACTGTCAGCATATCGCCTGCGGTTTCGCGTTCCATCACGAGGAGCGTGAGGCTTGTGCCACGAAGAGTCGCTCGCAACTGTCTCGGCCCAATGAGAATGACGTCGCCGTCGCTTATCGTCGCCGTATCGACGTTCTTCCCGTTCAGCATGGTTATGCTGTTCTGGGTGAGGCTCTTTAAAATCCACTTGCCATCTGTAAAGTTCAGAACCGCATGGTACCGCGAAACCATCAGGTTGTCGAAGTGCAAAACGTTATCCGATTTGCGCCCGATGGTAAACGGTTCCGAGGGGTTCGGCGTTACAAGACGGAATGGAAACATGGCGCTTTTCCCGTTACGTCAATCCTTTGACAAAGGCTTCAAATCGGTCGCATGCTTTCGCGAGATTTTCATCGCTTGCGGCATACGAAAAACGCACGCAACTGTCATCGCCAAAAGCGGCGCCGGGGACAATTGCGAGTCCGTTGCTTTCTAGGAGCGCACTGCAAAAATCAATCGAACCTGTAATCACCTTGCCATCTGGAGTTTTTTTGCCGTAGTAATCACTCACCGGTGCAAACAAGTAAAATGCGCCTTCGGGAGCGCGCGGTTTTGTCGAGAGGAACCAGGTGCGCTTTAGCATGTAATCCCTGCGTTTGCGGAACGCGGCCTGCATCGCATGGACGTTGCTCTTGTCCATTTTGAGGGCTCCGAGGGCGGCGTATTGCGCCACATTGCTCGGGTGATGCGTTGCCTGCCCTTGTATCTTGCCGATGATTTTTGCGATTGCGGCGGGGGCGGCGTCGTAGCCGATGCGCCAGCCGGTCATGCAATGCGACTTGGAAAAACCGTTAATCACAATCGTGCGTTCAGCCATTCCGTCGAATATGGCTGCACTTGTAAATTCCGTATCATAGACAAAGTATTCATATACTTCGTCCGAAATGCAGTAGATGTCCTGCTTGACGATTTCCTTGGCGAGAGCTTCGAGCTCACTCTTGCTATAGACGGCGCCGGTTGGGTTGCACGGGTTGTTCAAAAGAATGGCCTTGGTGCGTGGCGTGCATGCCTTGCGCAAATCTTCGGCGTCTATCTTGAAACCTTTTTCGATTCCCGATTGAACAAATACGGGTGTGCCGCCAAGCCACTTCACCAGTTCTGGATAAGTGACCCAGTAAGGGGCTGGGATAATTACTTCGTCACCGGGATTGATGAGGGCGGCGAGCGCATTGAATACGGCGTGCTTTGCGCCACTCGTCATGATGATTTGCGATGCGTCGTAATGGAGACCGTTTTCGTCTTCTAGTTTTTTTGCGACGGCCTTGCGCACGTCCAGAATCCCGACGGGGGCGGTGTAGCGTGTCTTGCCTTCGCGTATAGATTCTATGGCTGCATCTTGAATGGGCTTCGGTGTTCCAAAATCAGGTTCGCCTGCTCCGAGACTTACGACGTCCTTGCCGTCTGCTATCATTTGTTTTGCCATCGTGTCGATGGCGACGGTGAGCGATGCTGCGATATTTTGCGTCCTGTCGGAAAGGGACTTCATTTTTTAGCTTCCTTTTTTCTATGCTGTCTCAGACGGTATTGGTCTAGTGAGCCTGCAATAAGGGGGAATATGGTGAATTGGGCGATGAATATGCAAATCATTCCCATCAGCGAAACAAATCCCATGCTGCGGAGTCCCGGATGTGATGAGACTAGCATGCCATATGTTCCGATAAGGCCAGCCATTTGCGAGAGGAAAATGGTAAAGAACTTACTTTTTAGAATGGTAAGTGCAGTTCCTGTTTGCTTTTCGTAGTACGCCGTAAAGAATTGTAACGAACCATCGACGCTAGCACCTATGAGAATGGGGAAGATGAGGGCACTGTATGCCGAAATTTGAATATTAAATGCGTTGAGTGAAGCCAAGAACCAGCTTGCGGCAAAAACCGACGGAAGTGCCGTGAATAAGGCGCGGCTCAAACGGTTGTAATAAACTAGCATGAATAGGAATACCAGAAATCCGCCAATCTGTATGGACCTGCTTATGTTATTTGTGATTCTGTTTAGGAATATGGCTCGGGTAATCGGAGTGCCGGCAATCAGGTATGTGCCGTCCTTGATTCCCTGAATCTGGTGGAGTTCATTGTTCAGCCTCGTGCATTCGTTTCCGAGGTTTTCCTTGATGTCGGTGAAGATGAATGCAAACCGTCCTTGCTTGCCCTGCTTGTCGCGGAATTTTTTGGCGATGTATTCTGGAGGGTCGAATTCGTCGGTTTCGTCGAATTCCAAGGCTTGTTCGATTTTTTCCAGATTCTCGCGTTCGCTCTTCGATAGTGCTTCGCGGAATTCCTTGGTGACCATGCTGTGTAGCTGGCGCAACTTGTCCATCTTTTTTTGTTGCAGGTTTGGCGAAAATTGCGCCAAAGTAAAGATGGAATTGACGCTTGTTATGGCTCCGCTTTCTTTAAGCTCGTTGAACTGTTCCAAAAGCGTTTCGCTTTCGGAACGGTCCGGTAGCATGATGATGAGCGGTGTCTTGTTCAAAAAACCGGTTTCGGCAATCAACGAATCGATATGCGTGTCTTTGTAATTGATTTCTGTTGCCGAAAAGTCGTTGCGGATGTGGACGCGTGTACCGCCAATGTAGAGCCCGACAAGGCTTGCTGCGATGATGATGGAGAAGATAATCCAGTTCAATCGGTTCGAAAGCATGGACATCTTGTATTCGGAATGAATTTGTGCGTGCGTTACCGTGAACGGTTTTTTGCGTTGGGTGACCTGCAAAAGTGCCGTCGAGAATAGGAGCGTGATAGCCCAATTCAGGATGCAGCCCGTGGAACCGAGAACGCCTAGTTCCTGGAGTCCAGGGAGCGGAATCAAAATAAGGCATGCGAAAAGCGTTGCAAAGGTAAAACTTGAAACGGCGGTTGAGGGACCGATGCCAAGGAGTGCACTTTCGATGCAGAGTTGCGGACTCAGGTTCTGTTCGCGTTCAAGGAAATAGCGGTTGAGAACGTGGTTGATGATTTGCAGTGCCTGCCCGGGGAGCACAATCGCAAGCAATAGCGTAAAGAGGTTGATGCGCCCGTAGAACAGGTACGAACACGCCATTGTCGTCACAATCGGGGTCGCGATGGGGAGCGCCGAAATAAAGATGAGTTGCGGTTGCCTGAAAAAGTGTAGAATGAGGAGCAACAGGATAAGGACTGCGGTGACGATACCGACCATCTTCGCTTCGGGCAAAAGGCGCTTGCCGGTCTGGATGGATTCATAGACTTTGCCTGCGTAGTATATGTGAAAGCTGTCTTTTTCTTTTTCTTCTTGAATGACTTCTTTTACTCTGCTGAAAAGTTTTCTGTTGGCCTTGAGGTCGGAAATCGAGTGCGTCGGGTAAATCTCGACAATGCGGATGGTTCCCGCTTTGTTGGAATGGCTAGTCGATAGCTTGTCGAAGTATTTCTTTTCAAGATCGCTCAAAAGCTGTTCGCGTTCTTCCGATGTGGTGCGCGTGATAGAGTCTATGGCGCTTTTCAAGTCGATGAACAGCGGATTATTCTTCAAAATATAGTCGCGCTTGAGGTCCTTGATACGCTGCACCATGATGTCGATGTCGTTTTCGCTGGCGTACAGGAACTTGTACTTTTTATAAAATTCGATGTCCGTCTCGAAGTCGGCGAAATGGACCAACGGCTCTTTCTCCATTCTGTGCGCAAGGTTTCGTGCAAGGCGGTAGTTCGCGCTGGAGTCCTCGGATTCCATAATTACGATGAGACTGCCGAGGCCGCCAAATTCATCTTCGATTTTTTGGATGTTGCTGGGTTCTCGGGCACTTGTAATCGTGTCCTGTAGCTGTAAATCCCAGCGCAAGTGCATGATGGGGTAGATGCTCAGGATGCCTATCGCCAAGAACACCATGAGGATAATTTTGGGATAGGTCGCTAATTTTTTTATAATTTTTGAAAAAAGTGAAAACATCATACTCAATATAATTATAATTTGCAATGGAATGATCCGTTTTTTGACGATACTATTGCTTGTTGGTGTGCTGTCCGTGTCAGCGCACGCAAAGAAAGCGGCCAAGGTGGCTCAGGATTCCTCGTCGGAGTCCATGTCGTTTACTGAAATCATATCGTGGCCGTTTATCCATGTTGTCCAGCCCGTCTTTGGAATGCTGGTCTATCCGATTTCGGAACCGCTTCATTATGCTATCAAGAATGGCGTTGCCGAGAAGGCTGTAGATTTGATTACGTTTGGCGAAAAACGGAACATCCTGATTTATCCGGCGTTCAATCTGAAACCGGGGAGTTCAACGATGCTCGGGGTGTGCTACCGCCACAGGAATCTCTTTAAGCAAGGGGACTATGGGGTTTTTGAAGGACATTATTATGCGAACAGTGATATCGACTTGAAGGTGCGCTATTCGAAACAGTCGCTTTTTGGCAAGAATTTGTACGGCGCCGTGGTTACGGCCGTGTATATGGATAGGGACAATTCCTTTGTGATTCCAGGGACGAGGGAATCGTTTAAACAGGCCGATACGACGATATTCTTCGAAACAAAATTAGGGTTTCCGTTGACGGAGTCGAGAAACTTGAACTTCAGTGTGGGTGCCGAAATAAATTACCACATTGTGGATTTTTCGGATACGAAGGATTCCGTGCTTGACGATATCAAGTTCCCGATTGCGGACCGTGGACTTTATCAGAACCATTTTGAAATACCGGTTTATGCGAATCTCGTGTTCGACAATCTGGATTTCCCGTATGCGCCTTCGAGAGGCAATCGTTTGAGCATCAGCGGCACATATGTGCTTGTGGGGAAGTATAGCGGTATCGGGGTCGATGATTTTTCGGAAGCCGGGCTAGACCGTACAGAAAAATTAAAGGATGGCGGCAAAAATCACGACTATGTGAGAGCGGAATTGTTTTACCAAATCTACTTCTTTATCGGGCGTGCCCAGAAGTACGTGCTCTCGGCAAAAGAAGCACGCAAGACAAGAAAGTTCTATACGGACTTTTCGTTGAACGAAGCGCTTCGCGTGTGGCGTCCGGAAAATTTGGTCGAAACCTTGTTTGAACGCCGTGTGCTTGCTTTCCAGTACCGTTTCTTGGGCATGTGGGAAATGGAAAAAGGTGGCGCTCCTTATACGGCGTTCCCCGGCTTGAATGCCAGATATCCGTTGCGTGGCTATTCGGGAGCGTGGGCGAGTCCCTTTATCATGGGTTTTTCGGCGGAATACCGCTGGCCGATAGATAGGCTTGTCGATGGCGTCGTGTTTGATGAATACGCCATGATTAGCGACAAGGTAAATCACTGGTCCAAAAAGAATCTGTACAATTCGTGGGGCTTTGGTGTCCGTGTGCGCAAGCCGGATATGTACCTGTTCCGTATGCAGTTCGGGTTCCACAGCTGGCATGGCATTAGCTTTATCTTGACCATCGCCCCAGAATACAGGTGATGCGGCCTAAGCTCTACCAACTAAATTCACCAATTACAATTCCAATTCTGTCTGCTCGTTGAGGAGGGCGTTTGGTATTGCCTTGTGGAGAATCCTGTAGGCGTTCGGCGTCGCGATGCGGCCCCGCGGTGTTCGCGAAATCAGCCCCTTCTGGATAAGGTAGGGTTCATAGACCTCTTCGAGCGTATCGGGTTCTTCGCCCATCGCGGCACTGATAGTGCCGAGGCCCACAGGGCCGCCGCCGAACTTGTCTATCATCAGCGAAAGAATTTTGCGGTCCGTCGGGTCCAGGCCTTCGCTGTCGATGCCGAGCATTTCGAGTGTCTTGATGGCGGCGCGTTCGTCGATGACGCCGGTGCCGCGCACTTGCGCAACGTCCCTGCAGCGCCTGAGGACGCGGTTTGCGATACGGGGCGTTCCGCGGCAACGACCGCCGAGAATGTTGGCTGCATCTTCGGTGAGTTCGACGCCCAGAATGCGGGCGCTACGCATGAGAATCTTGACGATGTCTTTTTCGTTGTAAAGTTCCAGGCGGTACTGGAGTCCAAAGCGGTCGCGGAGGGGGCCTGTCAAAAGCCCGCTGCGTGTCGTGGCGCCGACAAGCGTAAAATGCTTGAGCGGAAGGTTCACGCTCCTTGCCGCAGGACCAGAGTCCAGCATGATGTCGAGCCGGAAATCTTCCATGGCGGGGTAGAGGTATTCTTCGACGACGCGGTTCAAGCGGTGGATTTCGTCGATGAACAGAATATCGTTTTCTTGTAGGCTAGTGAGAAGGCCAGCGAGGTCGCTTGCCTTTTCGAGAACGGGCCCGCTCGTAATGTGGATGTTCACGCCCATTTCTTTCGCGATGATGCTCGAAAGCGTCGTCTTGCCCAAGCCCGGAGGGCCCGCGAATAAGCAGTGGTCGAGTGCATCGCCGCGGTGCTTCGCCGCTTCGATGGCGATGGAAAGACTTTCCTTGATGTCGTCCTGGCCTGTAAATTCGCTTAGGCTAGGCGGGCGCAAGTTCCGGTCGGAATCGCTTTCGTCAAAAGAGCATTTCTGCGGTGAAATAATGCGTTGATCGTCCATATTCTAGTTCTTGGTCAATAGTCGGTAGTCAATGGTCTATCGTCTAATTACAAATTACAAATACTTGAGAGCTTCCGGGATAAGTGCTGCCGCGTCCGCGCTGTCGCCGAGAACTTCGACTGCTTTGACCACCGCCTTCTCTGCCGCCGGATCCTTGACCCCCAGCGTATGCAGTGCCAAAACGGCTTCCAGCTTGGCGCCAGTCAGTGCGCCGACGCTCGTGATACCGCTCCCTTCGACATCGCCCAGCGATTGCAACATTACGCCAGCTTTTTCCTTGAGCGTCAGCGTCATCTGCTCGCATGTCTTTTTGCCAAGCCCCTTGATTTTGCTGAGGGCGGCCTTGTTGTCGCTTGCAATCATGTTCAAAAGGTCGGCGGGCGTCACGCCGCTCAAAATGC
>JAEEGK010010734.1_pt1 | contig 21095 bp, 10 predicted proteins | sample 8958771 | NCBI WGS metagenome assembly JAEEGK01 (sample SAMN16246547, study PRJNA631951) | gut metagenome | biome: gut microbiome; feature: rumen; material: SC-attached | host: Bos | place: Iran: Karaj | collected 2018-10 | reverse complement strand
GGAATCGGTAATTGTAAGGATGGAGTCTGCCATGCTGTGCATTGTGTTATCAAGAGAGTCTGCTTTCTCGGTGAAGCCTTCAAGGATCTCATTCATGATCTCTGCTGTACTCTCGTACTTCTCTCCTGTTTCAACGAATGCTTCATAATCTGCAATAACCGTGTTGTTGATGAAGTCTACAACCTCGATGGCGTTGTTTGAAAGCTCTTTAACTGCCTGTGTAACGTTCTCACTGATGGTCTGAATATTTCCGGCTGTCTGTCTGCTGTTATCAGCCAGTGCGCTGATCTCCTGAGCAACTACCGCAAAGCCCTTACCTGCTTCACCTGCTCTTGCAGCCTCAATGCTGGCATTAAGTGCAAGAAGGTTTGTCTGGGAAGCTATATCAAGGATAACCTTGGTAAGTTCACCGATCTGATTAACCTGTTCACTTTCTTTAACTGACTCATCAAGGGTCTTACTGAGTGCCTCAACTCTGGCACCTGTATTCTCCTTCTTCTGCATTGCCTCGTTCTTGATGGTATCTGCTTCCTTCTGGATCTCGCCTGCACGCTCTTTTCCTGAAGCAACCTCTTCATTGATGCTCTCAACCGCATCTCTTACATCATTAAGCTGTTCCTTGATCTGAGAAGCTGTAGTTGATACATTGTCCATACTTGCTGAGAGCTCCTCAAGAGCAGCGGATGTATTTGTGATATTGTCGTTAGCCAGTGCGATCTGTGAGGTCATCTTATCTGCGGAATCTGTAAGAATAAGTGTTCCGTTCTTAACATCCTTCATTACACCCTGAAGAGTTTCAATGAACTCATTTACACCGTCTCTGATAAATACAAGTTCGTTTCCTGTCTTAACATTTATTCTTGCTGTCAGGTCGCCTTTTCCGGCATTTATATCATCGATGATTCCCTGAACCGAATCGGAAATCTTAAGAATAACTTTTGTAATAAGCACGAATGAAACATAAAGGTTAAGCAAAAGACATACTACAAACACGCCCATTCCTATAACATTCATGACTGTTATCTTGCTTCTTGACTGTTCCATAAATGCAACAACATTGCCCTGAAGTGACTCAATAGATGAATCGAGGGTCTCCAGTCCGGCCTTAACGCCTTCCATGTTGGTCATATAATCTCCGGTGAGTATCTGAGATGCAACAAGCCCGTCTCCGGTTGTCATCATTATATTAAACACTTCATCGACGTTCCCAATAAGAGCTTTTGCCGAAGCATCAAGCTGCGTCGTTGCGTTTGGATTGCCATACATGGCAAACTCATCGCCGATCTCTTTTATCAAAGTGGTCACTTCGGTCTCATAGGATTTAAGTTCGCTGCCGATTCGCTCTTTATCGGCATCTGTGTAATATGACCAAAGTCCCAGCGCACTCTGAATCGTTCCGTCAATCTTGGCAAGATCTTCCTTAACTGTTCCTTCTTTATGAACTAACGTGGTTACTCCTTTTATGATGCCCTGAGCACTGTCTGACATTGATGATATTCCATCATTGACAACATAGCTTACCACATTGAATACTACCAGCATCAAAATGTTAAAGAACAAAATCTGAACCGGAATTGATTTAAAGAACTTTACCTTGTTTTTCTTGTTAGCAGACCCTGACATAATAATTCTCCTTTCTGGATAAGCGTATATCTAGCCGTATATACATTATACAACTAATTTGTTATCTTTTTTGCGTTTAATACTTTTTTAATAAAAATACAGGTGGCCTGCGCCACCTGTTCATGTATCACCACTTGATCGTGGCATTGGGACATCGTGAAGTAATGAAATTCCAAACAAACTCATAATCCTCGTCAGGAATGTATATCTGATTTTTTTCCAGAATCTCATTTACTTTGATGCAATGAAAACTCTTTTGACCTATTACCTTCTTTACATTTGCAAAGGTAGAACTGGATGTACTTTTGCTTCCTGCCAGAATTCCGGATCCGGCTGTGGTAAAGTTTCCTGTGGCAAGACCTGCCATTGCTGTGAGCCAAGCCAGGCCCTGGGCCTTTTCAAACTGCTTTGGCATCTGGATGTGGTCGACACCGTGATGATCCATCTCAAACAGGACTATGTACTGCCAGCCATAGATAAAGCCGATGATCACGTAGGAAATCAGAGAAAGTGTAAACAATATTCCGGGAACAATAAGGAATCCCGGGGTGAGAAGATACTCAGTAAACCATGTACTTATATCTCCCTCAAAGACCTCCAGTAAAAATGAAAGCACGATCTGAACCAGGATAAGAATTCCGAAGATCTTCCAAATGGTCATTAGTATCACGGGGTTCTTAAGCATATTCAGTTCATAGATCCATCTGTACTTTCCGTCAGGACAATAATAGATATTCTCAGTAACCTTCTGGCCTTCAATCTGTTCCATACGCTGCATTCCTTCCTAAATGTCTTTTACCTTTTGTGTGAAATAGAATGTCTATACTAATATAATATCGTATATTTTGTATCATTCCCGCTGTGACAAGAATGTGTCATTGACAAATTGAACTGTCACATATACTCTGTTATAATTCTCAATAGACAGTTTATTTATAAACGTTTGGGGGATTATTATGCTGACAGAAAGACTGAACGAACTGCTTGAAAGAATAGATGCCACCGGTGCAGAGATCGCCAAGAAAGTGGGCTTTGACAGGACCAATATAAGCCGTATCAAGAGCGGAAAAAGGATCCCACATCCTGACAGTGTCACGGCAGAAAAGCTGATAAACGGAATATATCTTTTCGCAGACAACAAGAACAACCTGGGGAAGCTCTGTGAAGTTGTGGGGACAGATTCCAAAGCTTCCGCAAAAGAGATAAAGGCTGCCCTTAAGAGCTGGCTCTACGAGGGATATGATCCTGAAATGTCAGGCGGTCAAAATGGCACCTCCGGGAAAAAGAATTCTCAGGAGGCAGGTGCTTCACGGCATTTTGCCCAGAGACTCAACTCCTCCATGATCTTGGCGGAGCTTTCAAACGTGCTCCTTAGTAAGCTGATTCACGCAGATGCCTCTCTCATAAGCAGATACAGGAGCGGCGTTAGGACTCCTGTTCCAAACTCTGCTCTTTCCCTCCAGCTTAGCTCTGTTCTTTTCGACCGCATCCTCAAAAATGAGAAGGAAGCTGAGCTCTGTGATCTCATGCGCATCCCTGTTGGCGACCTTGAGGAGGAACTGTTTACTTACTGGCTCTACGGAAAGGACGAGCAGGAAGACAACGTTCACGCAGCGGAAAACATCCTTGGAATCTTCGACTCCATGCCCTCCGGAAGCGCTTTAAAGCTCCCGGATGTAAAAGACGTTCTTGTAGCGGACACTCCAGGCGAAACAATCTACTACGGCGTCGAGGGTCTTAGAAGCGCTGTTCTTCGCTTCCTCTCCACAGCTGTAGAAAACCATGTTCCAACCATGTGCCTTTACTCAGATATGGATCAGGGCTGGATGACTCAGGACGTCACATTCCTGCTTAAATGGGCTTCTTTGATGTTTGCATCCGTAAAAAACGAGACCCAGATAAGCATCATCCACAACCTGGACCGAAGCCTTGATGAGATGAGTGACGCCATAAGAAGCTGGCTTCCCCTTTATATGTCCGGAAGGATCCAGTCCTTCTACTGCAGAAAGCAAAGGAATCCAAGGTTTACTCACACCATGTTCCTGATCCCGGGAGTTGCCTGCATCAGAGCATTCCAGGTTTCTCCTACAGATTCCGACGCAATCTATCACTACTACACCGACGATAAGAGCCTTGATATTATTCAAAAAGAGTATGAGGCGCTCCTTAAGAGCTCTTCTCCTCTTATCCATCCGCTGCCCAAGGAGTCATACCCTGTTGTTTCGGATGTTATTATCATCCAAAACGGGCTTTCTCTGGCTACTATGCCCGAGGAGCTGGCAAAGAGCTTTGGCGATACTGAGCTCTATGAAAACTGGCAGGTCAATAACTCCCTGCTGATAAAAAAGCTCGAGACGAATTCTTTGTATGAATGCATCCCTCTGGCAGATGAGGAGGCACTTTCAGCCGGCAAAGTAGCCATAACCCCGTTTTTTTCCGAGACGCCACATTTCTACACTACCGAACAGTACTCCATGCACCTTAAAAATATCATTGCTCTTTCCAAGGAGTACGAAAGCTACAGGTTTTATCCGATTCCGGAGACGCCATTTAGCAACATAGATCTGCTCATCTCCGACAACACAACAAAAATAACCCCCGCCTCAAGACAGGGGTTATCCTTTGCGCTCAATCATCCATCAATGTGTGTAGCTTTCCAGGCCTATGCAAAGACCCTGATGGAGCAGAGTAAGACCGACAGGAATTCGCTGAGGAAGATGCTGGAGGCAAGGTGCAGGTAAGCAGCTAAAAGCTCTTTTCCCATTAGACCTTATGCACATCTACTGAGCCCTCAAGCTTACGAAGCGTATCATCCAGGATTTCAAGATTATCATCCAGTCTGTCTCTGTAATCCGGAAATGTTGAAGGATCCGGACCTGGATCGTTGAATATAGCATTCATCCAGTAGAAGCAGAAGTTATAGAGCATCTCGAAAAGAGCTTTCAGGTTCTTTACAATGTCTATCTTTATGGAATAACCAAACCATACTACCGTTATAGAAGTGAGATCCACTTTGACGGAAGACACACCATTGGTCAGCTGAGCAACCTTGTATACGTTTTCAGGCTTAAGGCCCAAAAGAGCCAAAAGCTTAGTTATCGCCTCCACCGTAATATCTTCAAGGCTGCCACCCAAGGCATCTGCATCCTCAGGGTCTTCTTCAAGTACACCATAAAGAAAATAGTTGCAGATTGCAGCCAGGGATATGTTAGCGACTTTCGTAATGGCATCCGCTGTCGTTTCGTCGGTGTAGTACAAGAACATCTCCATTGCCTTTTTTGCATTATCCTGAGCAAATTCTTTTGAAGTTTTGGCAAGGGCATACTCCGTATATCCTATGCCGCCTTCTATCTGGGACCTGATTCCTTTCTCAAATGCCTTGTCTCCGGCGGCTTTCATGGCCTTCTGAGTTATACCACCAAAGAATCCATCAAGCTTTTTGGCAACCCACTCACCAAACTCCTTCAGCTTTAATCCCTTCAGAGTTTCCTCAACCTGCTCTGAAAGCCAGGACTTGAAATATGTAAGAGAAAGATCACCTACTGCTGCAAGAACAGAACGGTATACATCACCTTTTACCTTGTCGCTGCCATAGTAATAATGATTCGCAAAGGAATACATCAGGTATGCAGCCACCACGTAGCCCATCACTTCGGGATCCGGCTTTTTCTCTCCTGTCAAGACCTCTCCAATAGCATCTCTGACAGCTCCTGTAGCAACCTTAAAGAACGGATCAACGTCAATATCCGATCCGGGTTCAGCACCAAGTCCAATGTACTGGCCAATATACTCACAAAGCATATTCTTAAACGGATTGATAATGGCTGCTGCTATCTTGCCGTTGGCTCCGAATTTGACCTCCAGGATAACCTGAACAGCATAATCACCTGCTTTAACCAGGGCACTTGATACAACAACGTATTTGTCGCAGAGATCACCAAACTCAACATTGACCCTGGACTCTTCACTATAGAAGCGGACGCCCAAAAGAAGGACGTAGTTTCTTACAAACCTTATATCAGATGCAGAGTAATACTCTATATTGCTGAGCATGATCTTAAGGCTTTCACTACTGCCCACTCCATATTCCTGTATAGCTTTCTTAAGGAGTTTAAGCTCCTCTTCCCTTCTTGTAGCCTCGCTTGGCGGCTTAGGAATCTCACCCCAGAACTGAATAGGCAGTTCGCCCTCAAAGCGTGTACCACCTTTACCGTTGTAAGTGAGCTTCATCTTAGCATCATAGGGCTTACCAAACATTGGCAGGGTACACTTAGGATAGAAATCGTAGCCTCCTGCTGTCGTGTAGTCGATCCAATATTCAAAATTCTCTTTGAAGGTGTTTCCGTACCTGCCTTCATCATCAGGCTTATCGCATCTGATACTCGGGTTTCTGAATATCTTGGTTTCCGCGGTAAAGGAATCTACGAAGCACACAAGGACATCAAAGCTTGATGGCATGATAGAGATTTCACCGGGCTTTGGATCATCCTCTGCCACAGTAATAACCTGGAAGATGTCATCCTTAAAGTACTTGGTGTTCGGCACAACTGATAATCCGTCAGGATACAGCTCTACATAAAATTCGCTGTTTGTTATGGTGCCATCCTTAAACTCAGCTTCAACACTGATCGTTTTCGTGACTGCATCTGCAATTATGCCATTTGCTTTTTCTATCTCAGGGCTGCAGTTTTCTACAACCGCATAATAGCCACACTTGTAGGCAGCTTCCTTTTCATAGGACACATTAAAGTCAGGCCCGCCGTCAAACCTTATGTCTATAGGCTCTTCCACCGCGTCTTTTATGTAGAACATGACTTTTTCTTCGCCGCCCTTGCCCGCAATAAATACAGCTTCTCCGGGCTGAGTGCTATCCAGCCAGCTTGTTCCGTCGTCAGCAAGCTTCGGGAACACGATTGAAGGATTTTCACCCACGATATTAAACACTACATTTCTGGCATAAATTCCGCCTTCTCCGGCAAACATAAAGGATACCGTGCCCTTGGCATAATTTCCTTCCTTAGGCACAGTGACCAGGGCAGCCTTGTAGCCGTTTGAAGTCATTCCCGCATCGGAGACGTTAAGCGCCGCATCATGAGAAGCTACTGTAATCTTCTCTGTCAGCTTATCATTGTTAAAGACTCTTTTATCCCAGGTTGTCTCCTCTATCCGGGCATAGACATACTTAGGCTCATCTCCGCGTTTTAAGGTATCGCCGAAATCCTTGTAAACATACATCTTGTATGTGGATTTATCCTTCTTCTCTTTCTTATCCCGGTCCTTTCCGTTCTTTTTCTTCTTTTTGTCCTTGTCTTTTTTCCCGCCGGTCAAAGCCCCTATAGCTCCGCCTGCAAATAATGCTCCACCTCCGCCGATGAGAATATTCCTGCCCACTTCATCATCGTCATATTCATAATCCGGATAATCAAATATATTTGGTGCACTCGGTTCATCCTGATAATCTGAATCATCTTCATATCCAAAGTCTTCACCTTCAACAAGTTCCTGGGAAATATTGGTTCCCTGGTCCTCTCCTTCGGTATCCTCAGCAGCGGTAGTATCTGATTCCACAAGATTATTGACATTATCCAGATTTATGATCTTATAACGATAGTTGATCTGAGCATTTACCACGTCTCCGGTAAACTTGTTGTCAAACCTGACCTCTGCAAGGCTGTCGGCATAGACAACGTCATCCTCAGGAGAAATGGTATACATTAGACCTGAAAGATACGCATCTCCATATTGGGAAGGCCAAGAGTAGTTTTCTGCATTTTCCACTGCTTTTCCGTTCTGTCTTGCCGGGTGAATATTTGTGTAAAAACCAAAAACCTCATTGGGTTCAATATTCCATTCCGGATTGTATTCCGGATCATTTTTCATAAGCAGCTTGCTATTACCTTTTGTTGTCACTGCATTAGCTGTACCTGAAAGAGGACTACTGGAATAAACCTGCACAGTGTCTCCTGTTCGGGCATTTATCTGATAGGTTATATTGACCACATTTCCACTGGTCTTCTCTTCAATCCTCGAAATTTTCCAGTCATCATCGGTATATATTCGGAACACAAAGGTCACCTGCTGTCCACGATAACCGATCTCTCCATCTAAAGCTCTCTTGTTGGGAGCAAATCCCGAATAGTACATGTCCGTAAAGGCCCATATAGTATTTCTCCCTTTTTGCGGCTCATCAAGCTTACTTCCGCCAGCTTCGTTATGCCAATAAGCATCAAAGGGCTTGTCGGCCCAGAAATCATTATCGAAACCGGCTATAACATCGTAATAAGTATTCCCGCTACTGTCTGTATATGGAACATCCATGAATTCGTGTGGATCATCGGTAGTATTTACCTGCTTTGCCATGGAAGGAATGGCAGCGTAAATAAACAGGACAAATCCTGCTGCCACTCCAGCCAGTATCCTCTTGGTGATCAAAAGCGCTTTTCTCATAGCAGTATCCTCAGATAGTACCACAAGCCAATCTACATTTTTAGGAATCCCATCCCACGTATGTGTATTTTACTTCTTTTGCATTATCCAGTTCATTCAATGTCTTATCCAGAATAGTGGTATCGCAAGGCATATTATCCCTATAGTCCGGTGCATTGTTGAAATCTCTTGGTTCATCACTGAACATACACATTATGCTCTCAGTAATGAATGTATAGAACATGTCAAAGAATACCTGGAAATTGTTTACAACGCTAAACTCCATCTCCATATCATCAATACCGATTATCAGATTGCCCTTTTCATTTACACGTATTGAGTGAACGCCTACTGTGTATTGAGTAAGCTTGTAGGTATTCTCAGGCTTGATTCCATACCTGTTCATAAAGAAATCTAATATTATTTCCAAAGGTTCTGCGCTTGAAGCACTATTTTTGTCAATGTACCCATGTAGAACGAAGTTTAATATTACTCCCGTTGTGAGCTTAATTGATTCAGTTGTCATCTCAGCAAACTGGCCTGCGGAATAATCCATAAACTGGCTCTGCACCTCCTTCTGGAGTTCCCCGGCAGCTTTGGTTGCAGCCTCTGCAGCCACGACATCAGCATGGGTAGCTCCCTTTTTCAGAGATTCTCTCATAACATCCGCAAAGCCCTGTTTTTTAGCAGCCTCTACTGCTCTCTGAGTTGCCTCTCCAAACCAATCCTTAAACCTGTCTCCAAACCATTTTGCTACTTTTTCCATCAGTTTTTTACTATGTTTCTCAATACTTTCAGAAAGCGCTGCTTTTAGTTTTGTTATCGTCAGATCGCCAAGAGCAGCCAGAATCGATCTATAAACATCTCCCTTTTCTCTTCCTTCGCCTTTGTAATAATGTCTGAGATAACAGCTCATCAGATAAAATGACACAATGTATCCCATCTGATCAGGAGTAGGCTTTTTCTTTGCCGTCATCAATTCCGTCAAGCCCCCTTCAAAGGACTCGAACACAGAGTTCATGAAATCAAGATCAGGATTCCCTTGGAAATCAGAATCCAAATATTTACCGACTTTACTTCCAATCCATTCAGCAAACAGATTTTTGAATGGATTGATAACACTTGCAGCCACCTTGCCGGCCTGGCCAAACCACCTTTGCATAACAAATGAAAAAGCGTAGTCTCCGGACTTCATAAGTGCGCTGCATCCGGCAATATAATGGTCGCAGACCTCTGCATAATTCATTTCAACTCGATTTTTGTATGTATAGAAATGAATTCCTATAAGAATGACGTATTTTCTTACAAATTTTATATCATCACCCGAGTAAAACTCCAGGTTGCTCAGCATGATCATCAGACAAGGTCTCTTTTCCAGACCAAAATCTCTTATGTTCTTCTTTAGACGCTCAATCTGCCATTCTCTTGTAGTAGGCTCACCCGGTGGCGTTGGCATTTCACCCAGAAATGCTATCGGAAGATCGCCTTCAAAGCTAATCCCTCCTTTTCCACTGTACTTTAGCTTCATTTTCGCATTGTAAGCCTGATCAAACATAGGAAGCGTAACCTTAGGATAAAAGGCATAACCTCCCGCTGTTGTGTAATCGATCCAATACTCAAAATTCACCTTGAAGGTATTTCCGTACTTGCCTTCATCATCAAGATCCCCGCAGATAAGGCTTGGATTTCTGAATATCTTGGGTTCTCCGGTCCTTGAATCCGCGTAGCAAACAAGAACATCAAAGCTCGACGGCATTATAGGTATTTCTCCGGGCTCATATTTATCTTTTGCCACAGTATTTACCTGGAACATGTCATCCTTGAAATACTTTGTATTAGGAACAACAGAAAGACCGTCAGGATACAGCTCCACATAGAATTCACTGTTTGTTACGGAGCCGTCCTTAAACTTAGCTGCCACACCTATTGTCTTTATGACCTTATCCGCAATAATGCCATTACCTTTTTCCATCTCCTTTGAGAGGTTCTGGATAACTGCATAATAGCCGCACTTGTACTTCTCTTCCTTCTGACAGGTCACGTCAAATTCAGGTCCGGCATCAAAGTCTATGTCTATAGGATCTTCCACCGCGTCCTTAATGTAGAACATGACTTTTTCTTCGCCGCCCGCACCTGCGATAAATACAGCCTCACCGGGCTGGTTGCTTTCAAGCCAGCTTGAACCATCATCACCAAGCTTCGGATAGATAATATAAGGCTTTTCACCCACAATGTTGAATACAACATTTCTTGTGAAAACGCCGCCCTCTCCAGTAAACCGGAAGGTTACTGTGCCCTTGCTCTTTTCAACTTCCTTTGGCGCCACAACACTGGCAGCCTTATAACCGTTAACGGTCATGCCTGCATCCGATACGATAAGTGCATCAGTCATGGACGAAACGCTTATCTGGCTGGTAAGCTTCTCGTTGGTAAAGACTCTTTTATCCCAGGTTGTCTCCTCTATGCGGGCATAAACGAACTTCTCCTCATCTCCGCGCTTGAGAGTGTCCCCAAAGTCCTTATTTACATACATTTTGTATGTGGATCTCTTATCTTCTTTCTTTTCTTCCTTCTTTTTCTCTTTGTTCTTAGATTTCTTTTTCCCTGAAGCCTTGGCTGCTGCCCCAGCTGCGCCTACTGCTCCTGCTGCCACTGCAGCTCCTGCTGCTCCTGTTCCGACTGCCCTCGGAAGCTCCTCATCTATTTCAAGCTCCTCGAAGGGATTTTCAAAATCCTCAGGAAACCATGAATCATCGGATAACCAAGAATCATCATCCTCTGTAGATGGTGTAAAGTCATCGCCTTCCACAATGTCAGTTGAAATGTCTGTACCCTCATCCTCACCGGCTGTGCTAAGGGCATTGGATGTTTCAGCCTCCATGGCATTGTTAACTTTATCAATGTTGATAACCTTAAACCGGTAGTATATCTTGGCATTTACCACTGTCTCGGTATATTTGTTGTCAAATCTCATCTTAGCCAGAGCATCAGCATAGATCACATCATCATCTTCGGTGATTGTGTATATCATTCCCGAGCAGGAGCCATCACTAAACTCTTCAGGCCATGAATATTTTTCGCATCCATCAATCCACTTTTCGTTTTGCCTTGCAGGATGAACATTAGTATAAAAAGCTACAGTCTCACTAGTCTCAACAGCCCATTGCGGGTCATACTCCGGGTCATTCATGCAAAGACACCCCTTATTTCCACGTGGTCCTATCGTCATATAACTCAACGAGGAAATACTGACTGTATCTCCGGTATGGGCATTAAGCTGATATACAACCGTAACTACATCGCCTTCAGTTTTTTCTTCAAGCCTGGTAATCTGCCATTCATCATCCGTATAGAGCCTGAATCCCATAAGAAGCCTGGGGCTAAAGGCCCCTTGTACTTTACGGGGTGTTTCCGATCTTCCTTCACCGGAGTAGTATTGATCCATACAAATCCAATTCCGATTTCTGTCATGAATCGGTTCATCAAGCTCATACATTCCCTCATTGTGCCAATAGGCATCAAAAGGCAGATAAGCCCAAAAGTCATTATTAAGACCGCCCAGCTCCAGGTAAGATGTTTCTCCACTTGAACTGGTGTATTCCACATCCAGAATTGTTCTGGGATCATCTTCAGTATTTGCCTGCTTTGCCATGGAAGGAATGGCAGCGTAAATAAACAGAACAAGTCCTGCTGCCACTCCTGCAAGTATTCTTTTTGCAATCAAAAGCTCTTTTCTCATAGCAAAACCCTCTGACACTTTTTGGTTTTATACCAGGCATTCAGACATAAGCTGGGTGTATGCATATTTATCAATTCCATAATCATTCTGCAAAATATTAAAGAATTGTCCGGGACTTAGATCCAGTCCTACTCTCTGAGCAAGAGCATGGATTTCCCTGGCATTCTTTGAAAAGGCATCCTGAGCTCCATTTGCCATTTTGCAGATGTTTCGCGGAATTGATATCTTGTTGGTCTGTTTTGTAATCTGCCTTGTACCTTCTACATAGCAGGCGATAGCCTCAAATCTGGCTTCTCTGGCTTCCTTAAGAAAGCTTTCTTTTGCCTGACCAAAAGCATCCTTTGCCTTGGCTTCCAGCTTCGCTGCCTCAAGGTTAAGCGCATCTCCCGTGTGGTACCACTCATTTCCTTTATAGGCAAACGACTTGCGGTTGAGCTCAAGGGCTTTGAGATCTCGTCCATGCATGCTCTTGTCTATCATTCCAGCAAGATCTGCATATGCCTCAGGATTAGGTTCAATTGTCTGCCCCTTTGTCCAGACAGGCTGAACATATGTAACATCCAGCTTTTTAGCCGCATCTCTGGCCGCCTTAATACTAGGTGGTTCAACACCGTACACTTCCTTGTATAGGTTTCTGGCAAGTGAATCACCTGCAAGATCCTGATCAATAACAAGAAAAATGTCTTCTTTTGCGACAGGTTTTCCGCCAAACTTCGGATCGTCGATAAGGTAAGTACCTGCCTTAGCACGCTCTGAATAATTGATTTCAGTGACTGTCACATCCCAATCCTCAGGCAAAGTTTTGCCTGCCCATACATCAGCATTGGAATTGGATGATGCACTGCTGATATACAGGTCTGATCTCTTTTTGCCTGTCTGACTTGCGATATCATCAAGGAGCTGCTCCGAAACTCTGGCCTTTACCTTCTCCCTGTATCTGTTGAATTCATAGCGCATGTCAATTCCTGCTGCGCCATCATAATTCTTGAGCTGTTTAAGAGCGTTCTTGTCTCTCCAGACTTCCTTACAAAGGGCTTCATACTCTTCCTTCGCCTTCCAGTATCCGCCACTGGTTCCCTTGGCCTTGGTCATCTTCTGCTGAGCTTCCCAAAGCTTTCGAACCTTTTCCATGCCATTCTCTTTTGCAAGGTCAAATAATTCATCAGAAGCCCAATCATCTGCGGACTTAAGCTCCGTACCTTTGCCCTGTCTGCGCTGAGCTATTGTGGTCTGGGCTTTCTTATTAGCCGCTTCCTGGATCTGAGCATCCCTGTTCATAGCCTCTTTTGTGGCCTTAGCAGAGGAGTTAAAGAAGTTCTTAACACCATCCAGCATGTCAGATCCGCCCTTATAGAGCTTGCTCTTCGACTTAAGGCCCTGATCGATTGCATCCATGGTGTTGCGGTAGCCCTTTGCAATACTTTCAAAGACATTAACATCTTTTCCCTTATAGGCACTTGCTGCTATGTTTACCATTCCTCCGGCAAATTGCAGGCCTTTTGCCATAACAAGTCCCTGAAGCTCGGATATAGCGTAGTCTTTAGCTCCCATCCATACGCCGTCAAGGAAGCCAAACTCGTCGTCTCCCTGGCATTTAAATACTGCTTCCTTCATTTTCTTGCCAAGCTCCATGGCAAAGAACAGGTGCTCGGAATATCCGGCAGTACAAATACCAAGGCCAATCCTTCCAAGAAGACCGCCATTGTCTCTCATTCCCTCAAGGAATGCATATGCAGCCTCAAGATCATCTGCCAGGGATACCGTGTAAGCTCTTCCTCTGGCCCCCTTCTTTTCTCCCTTAAGGAAACCTACCCAGGTATTCATGACAACATTCAGCTGATCATTGTCATATCCAAAACGCTTGTCATACCCCTCTGTCATTCGCTTGATCATATTATGCAGCGACGAGAGATGGTACATGTAATTGTCATAAATCTTACACTCAATATTTATGAGTGTCTCTGTAACATGAGCATCCCACTTCTCATAGGCCACAGCTTCAGCTTCTGTCTGACTGTGTCTGAAAGGCATACTGTGAAGCAGTACTTTTCTTGTGACAGTGTAAAGCTTATCGTCATATGTTGCGGAAACCATGATATATGCTGACATTCTGGTTGGAGGATCAAGGGCACATCCCGTGCTGCATACCTTAATAGTCCTTGCACCATGCTCGTCCACATCATTTGTGGCGAATACCTTTATAGCCAGTCTGTCCACAAGCTCCATGTGCGCCATGCCGGCATCACCTGTGTGGACATTCTTGCTATTAAGCACTTTGTCCGGCGTCACCAGACAGTCTTTATCTGGGTAAACTGCAATTCTCTCGATATACTTCTCTTCCTCATTCCAGCGAAGCAGGAAAATCTTACCCTTGGTCACGCAAGGCTCGATATCATCTGATACAAGGGAGCCTGACTTCATAGGATTTGCTGTTGCCATAGTTGTACTCTGAACAGCTGCTGCACCCGGAATAATAAGTGCTGCAGCGGGATCAAGTCCCATGCATCCCGTAACAGAAATATTCCATGCAAGCTCCGAGCCCACAGCCCTGGTTGCCCCCATATGCTCCCTTCCCTCTTTGAAGCGCAGGAAGCATCCGATAGCATCCCCCTCAAGGAACAGAGCAAGTCCCATATGAATTCTTATGATCGGATAATAGGTCTCAATCGTTTTTTCTTTACTCTGAGCCTTTATCTCTACCGTATATCTCTCGCTGGTTCCTGCATCCTCCTCGTCATCAGGAAGAATATCCCTTATGTGCAGATAATAAATTCTCTTTTGTTTTTCATCCTGTGTAAGGGTTACGTTGTAGACAGGCTTATCCTTTTTCTTCGCATCACAGGAAATAGTCACTACCGTATCATCCGGCATGCCTACAACACCAAAGGGAAGCGTAGACTCTTTCTCATAATGAGCCGGTAGTCCAATATTCTCCTGAAGGAAATTTATGGCAGGCTCAATGAGATTAAAGATTACATTTCTCACATAGGTGCCACTTGGACCAACAAACTTAAAGCTCACAAGTCCCTGGCTCTGGTTACTTTCCTCGGGAACCTCCACCATAGCCGCTTTATAACCATTAGAAGTAACTCCCACATCAGTAACAATAAGTGAATTATCCCTGGAGAAAACCTCTATCTTTTTGGTCAGATCAAGCCTTTCTTTTTCCCACTTCTCAGGAGTAATTTCAACGATACGGGCATAAACATACTTAGGCTCTTCGCCTTTTATCAGCGTATCTCCAAAGTCCTTGTTGACATACATCTTGAACGTCGAAGGTTTTTTCGGCTCTTCTTTGTCTTTATCTTTATTCTTTTTATCCTTAGTTTTACTCTTCTTTTTAGATTTCTTTTTGCTGGCAGCACCAATACCACCGGCAGCTGCAATAGCTCCACCCGCTCCTACAATAACCGCTTCGGGTGAAACATCAGGAATATCAGGAACATCAATGTTATCTATGTCAGAAAAAACATCCTGACTAATCTCAGTTCCTTCATCTTCCCCGGGATTAGTTGAGGCATCGGTAAAATCCTCATGGGTAAATTGCTCTACAGGAACTTCCTCAACAGCAGCAGGCTTATCCACCATGCGATATACATACTCGGTATTAACAACCACGCCCTTCTTAAAGTCCGTCATGACATCGTATGCTGAAATAATAAGCAGCTGGTCCGATACATCCCATGTTGCCTCGCTAAGATCAGGTATTCCACCACTGGAGCTGGTATTCGGGTAAATTGTTTTTTGTATATCTACTTTATCCGGTGCCTTACGAGCTCCGCTTTCTGTTGTCGTCCAGTAACTGTCATCCGGATCATATGACTCGTATCTCCAGTTACTTATTACATCTGCCGTTTCAAGTTCACTCGCTGGTTCGGTGCTCTCAAGCCTTATCATGAATCCCACATGGCTGGAATCCAGTTCCCAATTACTGGCTGTAAAGCTTACGTTTATTCCAACCTCTGATTCTTTTCCCACTTCAATTCTTCCCGGTGGCTGAGACCAGGTAACATGGTTGTCAAATTCGTCCTGCTTCTCTTTATCATCATCGAAAAGCTGGAGATTATAATCAAATCTTCCTGAAGAACCACTGACATTCAACTTTCCCATAAACTCGTAAGATGTATAGTACTCCTCATTAATTGCGCCTATCCCAAGCTCTTCAGTATGGTCATAAACCCAGTATCTCTTATAGTTGTCATCTCCGTCCTCTTCCGCACGTGTCATTACGGGGAAAAGAGCTAACGACAGCATGCAGTTTGTCATCATCAAAACCAACACAGCAGATTTGATTGTAATTTTCTTTCTCATAGGTATTCTCCATTAATCTGGTTTGCGATGATGGGTCTTGGTGTTCCGGTTACGGTGTAGCTCTTATCATCATTACCTGGCCGATTTCATTGTCGCCGTTATAGACCGGGCCTATGGCGTAATCAAAACCATTCTTTGAAACAAACTTGTTGATCTTGCAGTTAAGATCGGAGTTGACACTGTAGACATCCATGGAGGTGCGCTCCTCGTCCCAGTCTCCCTCAAAGGTCATGGTCACCTGAGAGTTGTCTAAAAGTTCCATCTGATCACGGGCATCTCCCGGATGCTGGTATCTTGCCTTTGTATGCAAAAGAACTGTCAGCTTATATCCCATGTACTGGACCTCTGCATCGGAAATGACTATCCTGCACATCTCTTGACCGTCTACAGGGGTTTGGGCATAAAGTAATGATTTCCACTTTCCGCCAAGGCCCCAAAGTTCCTTGTAGGGTGTTCCGTCCTCAGGGAAGCCATCGTCGTAGAACCAGTCAAAGTCCTGAATAACTACATCCTGGTCCGGACCGGTAATACTGGGAGTAATAGAGCCAGATGCAGTCTGGGAGTAGTCTCCGGCAGTATCTTCGCTTGCCTGTGCTGCAGTGGTCTGATCTGATGTTGTCTGGTCAGCTGTTACTGCTGCACTCTCAGTGCTTTCCTGCGTCTGGGTTTCTGCCGCCGTCTCAGTTGCTGCGGTTGTCTCTGCTGCCTGCTGTGCATTTTCAGGCATTACTTCTGATGACACTTCAGTTACCTGACTGTCATCCTTTCCTGACTTTCCTCCGATAAGTCCTGACTTTTTCGCAGCAATTCCCGCAATCACAATTATGGCAACTGCCAGAACTCCGGCTGCAGCCATGATAATGTTCTTTGTATTTCCCGAAAGCCCCGAGCCACCGGATGTGCCGGAAGGAGCACTTTCCTGCTGAGGCTGGTAACTTGTATTTGGCGGTGGAACAGGCGCACTCTGCACTTTAGGTGCAGGAGGTATTGGCGCAGCCGAAGGCTCAGGGGCTTTGGGAATAATCTTTACCCCCGAATCTCCTGATCCTGCTCCATTCCCTGCTCCGCCTGCGGGCGCTATCTTTGCTCCGCATTCTTCGCAGAAGGTACTTCCATCCGGTATTCTTGCTCCACAACTTTCACAAAACATAGGCACTCCTTTTTATGCGATAAATATAACGGTTACTATTGCAAATCCCAGTGCAACTCCTCCAAGAAGGCTTGTTATCTTTCCATCCTGTGAGGTTCTTATTCCATTTATCTTCTTAGCTGTCAGTGACTGAGCAATCCTGTATATCCAGCCATCCTTCTGACCCACTGCCTGAAGAGCCACTACTGCTCCTGCTATTCCCGCCATAGAGGTAATGGCAGAAACATTATTGATTCCCGCAAAGGCAATATATCCAAGGCCTCCTAGAAGAATACCCACTATGAAAAGAGGTATGCTCTTCTTGTCATCTGACTTCTTGAATATACCTGCTGCTCCTTTGATGGTGTTTGGGATTCCTCCGGAAAAGAGTGACGAGATCATTACAGCCACAGTACCCTTTCCTGCTAGACCACCGATAACGCCAAGACCATCTCTGTCATATCCTCCCTCTCCAAAGGTCAGGAAGGATAAAAGATTCGTCACCGAATCATCTGAATTCCTGTTAATGCCACAGACAATCCAGACTGCTCCAAGGGCAATGGCAAGTATCAGATTTTTAGGTTTTATCAGAGTTCCGAATATTCCACCCACGAAAGACAATAGACTCTTAAATATGGTGTCAAAGGGCGAAGTTACGGCCTCTACTATATCTTCTGCAGCGCTTGTGGCTGCTCCGATAACCTGACTCGCTCCCTGTACAGGAGCCATGTCAATGAGCTCCCACTCTCCTGAGGTTGTAGGGGCAGTAAAATCCCCAAGCTTCAGGACCTCGGCAGCACTCTTAATGGTTTGACTAATATTCGGAGTCTGCATCTGTGCTGGAGCAGGTGAGCTCTGGGTCACATTTTCATTTTGTATACTTGCATTTCCTGTTAATGCTTCAAACTTAGTCCCGCACTGTCTGCAGAACTTGGCGCCGGGATTGATCTGTGCCCCGCACTCAGGACAGAATTTCATTTGTTGTGCCATAAACACCTCCGGGATTCATCAACAAACCTTGTTACTGCTTGTAAAAGATTACGTTTAAAGGTCCTTCGTCAGTTCTGAAGTACATGGGGATTCTTTCGGGGGTAACGGTATCAACTCCAAGGGTTACAGAACCGTCCTCATGAACAAGTGCCATATCCACCACTACCGAAGCATCTGCAGTGCTGAGCCTTAGTTCATGGGCCACATCATAGCGTACATCAACGCTGCCTCCGGGTGGAAGGTCTCCTGAAAGGAAGACATAGGTGAGCTCCTGTTTGCCTTCAGGCAGTCCTAAAAGCTCTGCCAGTTCACTGTCAAAGTCAGCAATTACAGTTTTGTCATCTCCGTTAAATTCCATAGTGCCGTGGTCCGAGACAAATACTCCGTTATGGGGATCTGGTGCCGGTTTATCAGGCTCATAAGGCATGTTGGGAGAACCTGCCCCCACGCATCCAGTCAACATTGTCACGGCTAAAAGTAATGACATTACTAATTCAATACCATTTCGTCTGCTTAAAGTTCTTTTCATAAATGCGATCCTCCATAGTCATTTCATTCCATCGTGTAGGTATCCGTGCATCCAAGGCCGGAAACGATAAGGGTCTTTCGGTCCTCCGAAACAGACATCAAAAGTCCCGTATAGAAATCATCCTTGTACTCCAGCAAATAGGTGCTGTTCCCGAGAGGCATCACGTTGTATTCCTCTTTCGAGCCAAAGCTGTAGGTCAGCGTTGCCTTGGCATAGGTAGCGTCATCTGAATAATTGATGATATCGATGGTCATCACCGTTCCATCGCCGTAGGGCTTTCCGCTAAGGGGCTCCACGTCGTCCTTCCGCTGCTTCTTGCTTCTGTCCCAATAGCCCTTTTCACCTACCCAGAAGCCGTCTGCTGTGTAATTGTTCTTCATAAGGCAACCGGTGAAGTCAACATAGTAGTACATCCCGTCGTCTTCAACCCATACATTCTTGGCCTGATTCCCGTCAGCCATGGTATAGATCTTCTCGCCGGACTCCAGAATATCCCAGGTTCCGCCTGTTATAGCGTAGGTTGCCGGATTATACTCGCTTTCGGAGGCCTGCCCATCATCTCCCATCAGGAAAAGAGCTGCATCCGCCCCGGTAGTCATTTCCGAAACTCCGGAAGTACTCTGATCCCCGGAAGTGGCATCTGCGGTGCTGTCCGCCAAAGAAGCTTCCACTGCTGCCTCCTGTTCTTTCTCAGTGCCAGTCTCAGCCGCTGTTTCCTGGGCTGTTCCTGTCTCGTTAGTTTCTTCAGAAACCGTGGTTTCCTGAGGATCCTGAGGTTCCTCCGATTTTTCTTTTCCCGCAAGCGAAGAAGAGCATCCTCCCAATATCAGGATGATGCTCAGAGAAATGGCTATAACTCGAACCTTTCCCTGGAATGATGACCTACCATGCATAGCAAAACCTCCTATGTCGAATTAAATCCCCATTATTAAACTGATTATTCTTTACTGCACCTTTCTGGTGAGGGCAATTGTGCCGTGATAGTCCATGTTATCTGAGCCCGGATCGTATGCACCTATGGCATGCTGCTCAGAGCCTGCAGTCAAAAAGTTATTAGCACTGATCTGATGGCCATTGCCGTCGTCCAGCTTAAGGAACATTCCGTCCGGATAGTAAACTCCCGTAAGTACTGCTTTAGTGCCATCGTTCACCGGAGTCCAGTTGCCGTTCGTATCCTGGTATCCGACCAGAATGAGCGTTGCTGTTGCATCAACGGTTGGGTCCAGGTTGTTAAGGGCATCAATAAGCTTATCCGTTGAGCCATCACCCTGAACTCCCGCATTCTTGGCTTCGTCGCTGTCCTTGAATGCCTCGTTTGCATAAAAGTCCGCAGCCAGCTGTGTGTCCACATCGCCGTACTGCCCAAGCATTCCGCCGTTGTCCTTACGTTCTATGCTAAGATTCATCCAATAGACTTCCTTGACTTCCGAAGAATAGTTGCCCTGTATACGCCAGGTGCAAACCTCCCAGATACCCTCAGCAGCATAAGGATCGCTAAAGGGAACCTCTACGCTCTTATCGTAGTCAGCGGTCTTAAAATACCAGTAAAAGTCATCAACTGACGCTGTTCCAGGAGCTGTAAAGCCGGCATCAGACTTCTGCATCACAAAAGCCTTCCCGGGTCCGATTTTCTTGGAACCGCAGCCTGCAAGGAGGACAACCGCTAACATTACTGTCAACACCAATTTGATAGTCTTTTTCATCATAGCTTCGCTTTCCTTTCGCGATGTTCTCCCCAATAATACTTTTGAAAAAAAGTAACGCCAAATCATACACTTATTAATATTTTATCAACACTTATGTACCAAAAAGGTGTGACACCCTCTTTGTCATTGACAAAGAAAATGTCACACCTCAGGCTTCCCATTCAGCTACCTGCACAAAATCTTATCGTTATATTTATGCTATGGCATCCTTCATACTCTTTACGTATTCTCCCACATACTTTGGAGAATCCTTACCGTACTTCTCGATGATCTTGATTATTGCGCTTCCGACTATGGCTCCGTCTGAAATACCGGCCATCTTCTTAGCCTGCTCGGGCTTTGAGATTCCAAATCCGATGGCACAGGGAACGTTGGTGTTCTCCCTGATGGCTTTTACAATGCTCTCAAGGTCTGTTTTGATCTCGGTCCTGGTTCCTGTAACTCCAAGGCTTGATACGACGTATATAAAGCCCTCAGCATCTTTTGCTATCTGAGCTATTCTGTTCTCCGATGTGGGTGCGATCAGCGATATAAGATCTACACCGTACTTCTGACATACAGGGTGGAACTCCTCCTTCTCCTCATAGGGAAGATCCGGAAGGATAATGCCGTCCATCCCGATCTCACTGCAGGTCTTAATAG